>ERZ650304.29-NODE-29-length-100628-cov-10.943812_pt1 | contig 100628 bp, 109 predicted proteins | sample MGYA00376240_ERZ650304 | MGnify/ENA primary metagenome ERZ650304 (study PRJEB26733, sample SAMN07839271) | wastewater metagenome | biome: small river; feature: stream; material: water | place: USA: North Carolina | collected 2016-03-01 ...
CCGTTCGAGTCGGGGTGCCCTTGCAAACATTAGTACCATAAATTTAGAATTTTATGTATAAAGGTTGTTTAAAATGTCTTTCTGATAAGATATTAGTATCTAAATTTCAGGGGGACACCAGACTTGATTTAGTAGTAGAATGCCCTGATTGCGGTGCATTTCATAATATCTACCAATTTGGTGAGGATATTGTTAAAACTCTAATAGAAAATTAATTTTATAGATAAAGCAATGAAGCAGATAAATGTCCTTTGCGCCTAACTGTAGTCACGGGAAGCGATGTCCTATAGGTACTGGTTCTGCCCCGATATGTAACTAGTCTTACAAGGAGGTGACATTTATGGTTAGGAATGTGCGAGGAAAGGAGACTCGGTAATTATGCAGGTTCGAGCCCTGTCATTTCTACTAGTACCATGCCGTTTTGGACGTAAGGGAAGCGCACAATATTGGTATGAACTGTATACAAGCGGTTGAAGCAGGCCCTCTATCGAAAGAGTTGGGGCTGGCCTAATATCTGGATAGGAATATGGCCACGTTGGTTCGAATCCAACCAGTTCATCTAACACAATCATAATTAATTATGACACACACTAATTTAGTTAATCTATTGTTCCAGATAGCAGACGATCTGCACTGGCACCACCTAAATACTAGAGGATACCCAGAACACGTCGCTCTAGACTTTGCGTACAATGCTATCTCGGGCTACAAGGATTCCTTAGCGGAACAGCTAATACCCTTCGAAGGTAAGCTGGGATCATTTAAGGTCGTAGTACCATCAAACACAAAGGTGCTAACGCTACCCGATGATATAATGAACGCGGCTGCTGAGATAAGAAAGTTTGCCGAAGAAAAGAAGTACCATAATATAGTTAATATGTCCGACGAAATTAGAGGAGTTGGAGCTAAACTTAAATACCTATTAAATTTATCGTAATGAAACATTCAACCGAAGAATTTTCATCTACTAAATGGGCTAGCTGTTTTAATGTGATTAGACAACTTATAGTAGATAACGATAATGCTATCGCAGACTATAAACAACAACCAACAGGGAGGGTGCTAATAGATGCTGATACGGTAACTTTAGCGCAAGAAACCCTGTTTAAACTGTTAGTAGTACTAAATAAAGAATTAGATAAATAATGGAACAGACATACACACAAGCACAACTAGTATCTTTCGGGAACTATCTGTTTAATTTGCGCAGGTTAGAAAATGTTAAACTCATCTATAAAAATAATATGGATGAAAGAGATTCTACGCCAGAAATACTTTTCCAAGTATACGACGCTGATTTAGCTAACTGGTCGTTGCAGAATGGTTTGGCATACGACCCTAACGGAGATATAAAGGATACCGCACATTGGGCAAATGACAACGAATTTCCTTATAGACCGGCTGGTACAAAAGTAGAATATACAGATGGTCTAATTATAGAAAGTGGGCCACATCTGCAAAAAGCTAAAATAGACCCCAAGTATATTCACCTAGGAAACGTAGAGGTTAATGACGATCAAGGTTAATATATCATTCCAGTTATGGCCGTACGAACAGAGTTACACTGTAGAGATCCCTGAAGATAGATTTAAGGATATGGATAAGTTCGTAGACTCGATAACATCCAACCTGAAGATGTCCCTAATGTCACACGTACGGCTACACCACCCTAATATGTGGTATAAGGATACGCCTTTAGAGCCAAATGCTCTAACTAATTTACAAGTAGTTCACCAAGATACTACAGGTAAAAACGCACTACACATTAATCCTGTCACCTTCCCAGGTCCATTCAACGGAACTGTAACAAACACTACAAATGGTTAAAAATATTCACTTAGAGAAAGAAACTAGAGAAAAAATGCTAGAGGGTGTCCTCATCCTAGAGCAAGCGGTAGGATCTACATTAGGTCCAATGGGATCAAACGTAGTTATAGAGACTCCTTACGGAGCTACGACCGTCACAAAAGATGGTGTTACTGTAGCCAAACAAGTATTCCTAGATGATCCGGTCCAAAATCTTGGTGTTCAGATTCTACAACAAGCAGCATCTAGAACAGCCACGCTGGCAGGAGACGGCACCACAACTGCTACGGTTCTTGCGGCGTCCCTGGTAAAGGCAGCTAACAAACTTATCACGGCTGGTGTTAAACCCATCGAGATAAAGCGCAGATTTGAAGCTCTGTTGTTAGAGGCTCTCTCTAAAATTAGGGCACAAGCAAAGTCAGTAGATCCAGATAAGATAGGAGAAATTGCTACTATATCAGCTAACAACGACGAGGAGATAGGTGAGTTGATTCAAAAGGCTTACGATCATGTGGGTACAAATGGGTTGATTACACTAGAAGAATCCAAGACGGGAAACACAGAGCTTATAATCGAACAGGGTGTTTCTATAGATAAAGGATTTGCTTCTCCGTATTTTATTACGGATCACGCCAAAGGTGAGGCAGTACTACACAACCCGCTTATATTTATCACGGATGCTAAGATCAGGTACACTCAAGATATAGTACCTATAATGGAGAAGGCTGCTGGCGAATCTAGACCTCTACTAATCATAGCTGACGAAGTGGATTCACAGGCGCTTCAGCTACTGGTGATGAATAAAATGCGCGGTACTATAGAAGTGTGTGCTATCAACGCACCATCTTTTGGTGACAATAGAGCGGAGCTTCTGAGAGATATTGCGGCTATGACATCAGCCAAGGTTGTGTCCCAGAAGGAGGGAGCTAGAATAGAGGATACCCCAATTAGCAGCTTAGGCACAGCTCAGAAAGTAGTTATATCTAAGAACAAGACTATATTAGTGGCTCCTAATAAGAACACATCACTCATAGAGGCACGGGCTCTTGAAATACAGGAGTTCATTAAAACCGAACATGATACATATCTCAGAAACAGACTCCAAAAACGACTCGCTGACCTTACTGCAAACGTGGCAGTGCTTTCAGTTGGCGGTGCTACGGAGACAGAATTGAAGGAGCGTAAAGACAGAGTGGATGACGCCTTGCGAGCCACTGCTTGCGCGGTTCAAAAAGGATACCTCATCGGAGGTGGTGTAGCGCTAGCTCGTATATCTAAAGATATAAAGATAGTAGACGCACTTATAGATCCTATATTCGTACAGGCTCTAACCGCTCCACTACGGCGCATAGCGTCAAATGCTGGGGAATCTTCTGAGGTAATTCTAGATAGAACCGTGCAGTCTACGGATTTAAACACGGGCTTTAACGCTAGAACATTGAAGTACTCAAATCTACTGGAAGATGGAGTAATTGATCCAGCTTTGGTGGTAGAGCAAGCGTTAGTAAACGCGGTTTCTGCTGCAAACATGATTATATTGTCATCTACAGCGATAACAAATAAGGACCGTAAACCTCCCTTTAGTCCGGGGAACATGGAAGATTATGCTGCATAATGTGCAGGATTTCCTGCTAGGAGAAGTGGAAGTGTTCCACCCACTTTCTCAAGATTATAGATCTTATTGAGCGGAACAGAAAAAACGTTGTGTTGAAGGTTTTTGGGTGGGTGGCAAATGGATGCCACCTGCCCTTTACTATTATGTGAACTTTCATACTATCAAACGTAACAAGTCACTATTCAACCACGTAAAATCCTATGCCCGACCGCTTCTGCGGGACTTGGAGTGGGAGTTCTTCTACAACTATACTGAAGCACGTGGATTCTCGGGTTTTGCTGGAGATGAGTGGTACTCGTGCAATCGAGTCCTTTTGAAGGATGTGCCTATAGAGTATCTACAACAGGTGTTCCCAGATACTATAGACCCTAACGGGAATAGAAAAACATACGTACCAGCTAGAAAATACTTGCGTCAAGAACATAAAGTACCATCATCCCCGCTTTACAGGAATGATATGAAAAACTTTATGATGCTCGGATCAAGGGGTTTCGGTAAGGCACTGAAGAACAATGAATTACTTTACACTGAAACAGGAACTAAGCCTATCGGGGAAGCTCAGGTAGGGGATAAGATATACGGAGCTGATGGAAAGTTAACTACTATAACTAATGTGTATCCTCAAGGAGAAGTTAAACTCCTGAAGTTTACATTCCGAGATGGTAGAGAAATTACTTGTTGCCCAGAGCACTTATGGACTATGAGAGTCGGTAAAAAATTAGTGACTCTTTCCGCTAAAGAGATTGCGAAGAAATATTATAATCCAAGAATCGTTGGAGGCAAGTGTACGAAGGATAAAGAGTATTTTTACTTTTTACCTAAATCTCAGCCGCTACAATTTCCTGAGAAAGATTTACCCTTAGATCCATATACCCTGGGAATATTGATAGGAGATGGCTCTACTACCGCAACAATAGGTTATACATCCAACGATCCAGAGATAAAAGATTATATACCTTATAATGTTACAAAACGCAAGGCACCATATGCTTATGGTATTACGGGTATAAATCATATTATAAAGTCTCTTGATTTGAAGTGTAAGGCGGAGCACAAATTTATTCCAGAAGAATATAAATACGCTTCGGTTGAGCAAAGATTCGAGCTGTTAAGAGGTCTAATGGACACCGATGGTTCTGTAGACAAATCTGGAAGCGTTGAGTTTAGCACATCCAGCGAAAAGCTGAAAGAAGACGTAATGTTTTTATTACGATCTTTAGGAATAATGTGTTGAGCCAAAGTGAGACAAACTACGCACTTACCTTCTTGGAGAATATTTATCAAGACGAATGAGAATATATTTAAACTAGTAAGGAAGAGGGAAAAGCGCCTAACTTCCAATCCAACTGCTAAGTTTGTGGCTTTAGTCAATGTAGAGGAACAAGAAAGTGATTTAGCAACTTGTATAACAGTCGATAACGAAGATCATCTATTTCTGACTACTAACTTTGTGCCAACGCATAACTCATTCTCTGTATCGGGGTTGATATCACACACATTCTTATTTGATGGTGCGGTTGAATATACCGAGGACACGATAAAGAATCCATCTCCAGCAGAGATACTAGTTGGGGCAGCAAAGTCCGATAGATCTAGTGATATTTTAAAGAAAGTGAAGGATGCTTTCGACTTTTTGCCCGGTAAACAACAGGTCAATAATAGGACATACCCATCCCCGTTTACTAAGAGGTACTCAGGGTCGTGGGCTGTAAACTCACAGATAACCGCCGAGTACAAGAAGAAGACTGAAGGTCAGTGGGATACTGCTGGTTCTAGATCCAATATAAAGCATAGGTCCTTTAACTCCGATGCTTTCGCGGCCCAGGGAACACGTCCCACATTACTGGTATTGGAAGAGATTGGTATGTTCCCTAATTTAAAGGAAGTGCATGCCAACACGGTGGATAACTTAACTGATGGTTATAGGAAGACGGGTATGCTAATGATGTTGGGTACTGGTGGTGACATGGTGCAAGGTACTCTGGATGCCTCAGAAATGTTCTATGAACCAGATAAGTACGATATTCTGGCATTCGACAACGTATGGGAAATATCGGGGCCGATCGCTTACTTTGTTCCCGCCTATTTGTCTTTGGATCAATTTAAGGACGCGAACGGTAACACTAATATTGAAGCGGCTGCAAAAGAAATAGACAACGTACGTAAGAGAAAAAGAGGTACTTCGGGATCATCTGACGCCCTTAACAAGGAGATGCAGTATCGTCCTATCGTACCATCGGAAATGTTCTTAACTAAGACGGCTAATATATTTCCGGCAGCGGAGATTAGAAGGAGATTGACTGAAGTACAATCCATGAATCTCTACACGCAAGTAGAGAAGAAAGTAAACCTGTACTTCGACCCAAAATCAAAATTAAATGGTGTTGCTTACTCGGTTAACGATTCACTGAACGCTATATCTAACTTTCCATATACGGGAGATGACAGAGAAGGGGCAATAGTTATATACGAATTTCCTAAGTTCATAGACGATAAAGTACCTTCCGACGCCTATATAATAGGGTGTGACCCGTTTAGAGATGACTCTGCTACGGGGGAATCGCTAGCGTCTATATACGTGATGAAGACCTCTAAATATATTTCCACGGTCGGGTACGACGAGATTGTGGCATCTTATGTAGGTAGACCATACTTCGGTAAGAACGAAGTAAACGAGATACTCTATAAATTATCCCTCTTCTATGGAGGGGCAAAGATATATTTCGAAAACGCCGTAGGTAACGTAAAGGATTACTTCGAGAAGATAAGAAGGCTGGATTTGCTGGCTAGACAACCCGTTACGGTATTCAATAAAAAGGCTTCCTACGAATCGTCTCCGCAAGTTATATACGGGTATCCCATGTCCAATCAGAAGATAAAATGGGAAGCGATACAATACCTGCGTTCCTGGTTACTACAAGAACGTGAAGAAAACAAAAGAAACTTAGACCTCATAACGGACCCAGGGTTATTGCAAGAACTCCTGTCGTTCAATATGGATGGTAACTTTGACCGAGTGATGAGCTTGGTTGGATGTATAATAGGACTCGAAGAGTTGACTAATATATCAAAAAGAAGAGAAGAATTTTATTCTGAAGAAAGCGCACTTCAGAAAGACATCTATAGATTAATAGTAAATAATAAACGTTTATTTAATGCTAAATTTTCCCAAACAACGACTTCCCTATTCTAAAAAGTCGGCTACTGATTTTGCGTGGGCAAAAAGAGTGATGGAGACATTGCTGCAATTCTCTCCCCAGCAAAGAAACATAGCGAATGACTACACTTCGGAATACGGTAGAAAGTTATCTAACTACAGGTTATACAATAACCAGCTAGATCAAAAAGACTTCGAGAGAGAGTGTAACCCTTTGGGGTTAGAAGTCGGGCAGTTTCAAGACGCCATACAACCATACAACAAAACCTACAACAAAATACAAGTGCTACTGGGTGACGAGTTAAAACGCCCATTTAACTTCCGGGCTGTGTTAGTTAACGCCGACGGTATACGCTCTAAGTTAGAGAAAAGAGATTCCATGATACGTAACTATGTATACGCTAAAATGCAGGAAACTCTTCAATCTATAAACACACTGTATTCACCAGAACTTCTGGACGAACTGGGTGAGGAGATATTAACCCCAGAACAAATAAAGCAGTACGTTAAATATAACTACAGAGAACGTCGCGAGATACTATCGGAGAACATACTTAACTATCTTCTAAAAAGGCTCCACATAAAGGATAAGAAGAATGATGCCTTTAAGCACGGATTAATTTCGGGCGAAGAGGTGGTGTACATAGGTACTAATAATGGGGAACCATACCTAGAAGTGATAAACCCGCTAGGTGTTTTCTACCACAAGTCCCCCGAAACTAAGTGGATCCAAAATTCACTGTACGCCGGGTATAGGACGTATATGACTGCTGGCGAGGTAATAGACAGATACGGTAAGTATCTAACTAAAGAACAGGTAGACAAACTAGAAAACCTAACCAATGTTGGCGGGCCTATACCAGATCACACAATGGGATCCACTATGTCATACGGTATTCCAGAAGGTGACCCTAGGATGGCTAAAATGTTTAACTACAACGATGGTTCCTACGGTTCTTCTAACCACTCGGATATTCTAGTGCAGCACGTAGAGTGGAGAAGTCAAAAGAAAGTAGGATTTCTTAAGTCAATAAATGAGTACGGTGACGAAGAAAACCTTATGGTATCGGAAGATTTCGAGGTACCAGAACAAGCAACAAAGAGAGAAGTACTAAAGGAATTCGGTCAAAGATGTACTTACTATGACTGGGAAATGAACGGTATTCAATACGAATTGGAGTGGGATTGGATAGCAGAGATATGGACGGGCACTAAAATAGGATCCGAGATGTATTGTATGATAGGCCCAAAAGACCAGCAATTCAGAGAAACCGATAATCCCAATAACGTATGTCTAGGATACCACGGGCTGATATACAACGCTATGAACGCCACTCCAGTGTCGTTAATGGATAGGATGAAACCATTCCAGTACCTGTACTTTATAGTGATGCACAAACTAAAGAGGGCTATAGCTCAGGACCAAGGTAAGGTATTCCACTTCGACGTATCGATGGTAGATCCCAAGATAGGGCTAGAGAAGACCATGTACTACTTAAAGGAGATGAATATAGACTTCTTTAATCCGCTAGCTAACGGGGATCAACCAGGACAAAATCAACGTGGTAAGGTATCTCACTCTACCGATATGTCTAATATGCAGAACATTAATAACTATATTAATGTGTTAGCTGCTATAGACCAACAGATTTCCGATGTAGCGGGTGTTAACAGGCAAAGAGAAGGGCAGACAGGACCAACCGAAGCTGTGTCGAACGCACAAGCTAATATCCAGATGTCCGCCCTTATAACGGAGATATATTTCCAGGCCCACACCAAACTATGGGAAAAATGTCTTACCTCACTTATAGCTGCAGCTAAACAAGCATGGAGAGATAAGAGTGTTCTGAAACAGTACGTACTGGACGACCTGTCACTGGCTACTTTAGAAATGACAGAAGGTGACCTTACGGACGCAGAAATAGGCGTGTTCGTAACCGATTCAGGCAAAGAACACGAGATGTTCCAGGCGCTTAAAGGCATTGCTGATGGGTTGTTGAATACGAACAGGGCTACGTTTACGGATCTTATTAGACTCTACGAGGCCAACTCTTCCGCAGAACTGAAAGCCGGTATTATGGCTTCAGAAGAAAAAGCTATCCAACAGGAACAGCAAAAACAGCAGATGGATATCCAAGCTGCTCAGCAAGCTCAACAAGCTCAACAAGAGTTCGAACTAGAAAAACAAGCTAGAGAACACGAACACGAAGTCTTAATCGCTCAAATAGAGTCCTTTAAATTTCAGCAGGATCAAGACTCGGATAACAACGGTATACCTGATCCGCTAGAGATTATGAAGCTCAGACAAGAGGCAGATTTCAAGAATAGAAAGCTGAATCTAGAAGAAAAGAAATTGGAGTTCGATAAACAAAAAAGTGAAAAAGAGCTAGCAATTAAGAGGAAAAAACCTTCCGCAAAATAGAAAAGGCTATTACAATTAAAAAATATTTGCATAAATACTTGCATAATTTATAAAAAAATATTAATTTTATGTTAAATACAAGCGACGACTTCTTAGACCAAATCTTTGCTTCCCAAGGACAAGATATACAACAACCGTTAACAGACTTCGTGCCGGACCCAGATGACGATGACAACAACGATTCGGGTACGGATGATGACGTGGATTATACGCCTCCTGCTGATACTGATGTCGACGAAGATTCAGATCCTGTTATAGAGAACTACGTAAAGTTCTTGCAGGAAAACGATCTAATCGATATACCGGAGGAGTACGATTTCAAGGGAAAACCAGAACAGTTAAAAGAAGTATTCGAACACACCAAAAAAGCTAGAAAAGAAAAAGTTGTAGCTGAGGTGTTCGAACAATTGCCGGAAGATTTTAAGCCTCTTTTCGACTATGCGTTGAAAGGGGGTTCCTCTATTGAGGAGTATATGCGCACGTTCTCAAACGACCTAGCCAACCTATCTTTGGATACAGAGGAAGGTCAGAAGAAGGTTTTATACCAATATTATAAGGAGACATCTCCTTATTCCGACGAAAAAATACAGAGACTTATCTCTCACTTTAACGATGAGGATGAGCTAAGACTGGAAGCAGAAGATGCTTTCAATGATTTAACTAAGATACGTGCGGAACGTAAAGCAGCACTACTAGCCCAAACCGAGCGTCAACAGGAAGAGTACAGACAGGATCTGGAACGTAAGACTGTAGAGCTCAACAAGGCCATAGAAGAAACTGCGGCAATTCACCCACAAAGAAAAAATAAAGTAAAGGCTTTCTTTTTCGAGCCTTTAAAAGTAGATGAAACTGTTACTACGGGTTTCAATGCTACGATAAATTCAATCCTATCAAACCCAGAACACCAAGCACAACTAGCGGACATCCTGCTGGACTACAGCTCGGATAAAGGGTTTTCAACAGATCGCTTGGAGCGACGCGTAAAATCAAAAGCCACGCAAGATTTCAAATCATATATTAAGACTAAACTCGATCCTAAGCAAGCGCAAAGATCTTCGACGTCAAGAGCTCCTGAAACCACATCCTTTAATTGGGATGAATATACTCAATCCTTATAAACTTTATGCCTAATCCTCAATCTTCTTTAATTATTAAACGTTACGACGCTTTTGGCGGTAATTTCGTTGACTCCGACTACCTGGCAGCAGCTTACGAAACTGGTAAGCCTACCTACCTGGAAGGAATGATGATGCAAACCTACTCTTCCCAGTCGCGTTTTATGAATCTCAAACCTCTTCTTAACCTAGTTGGAGTTAGCTCTAACGGCGGTAAAGAGATCGAATCAGAGATCGTACGTTGGTATCTCCGCGGTGCGGAAGATCGTGATGCTCGTGTAATTGAGCTAGTTGAAACTTCTAACACTACTCCTGGTATCAATGGTACCACTTTCCGAATCAAACTTGATTTGGACTATTTTCATTTTCCAGATATCCTTACCCCAGAGGATAACGAATTCCCACTTCAAATTGTAGAGGGACCTGTACCAGATGGTACTGGATTCGTGTACACCGTTAAATTGGTTACCGACAATCCACAGTTGTACGTAGACCCAGCTCTTTTGGCTGCAGGTCGCGCGTTCACTAAAGTATCTACTGCTGTTCCAGCGGAATACAACCAATGGTTTGAATGCCAGACCCTCATGCTAGTAATGGCATAAGCAAACTTTCTTAATTGCTGGAAAGCCCTAACGTAAAGACGAGGGTAATCAGCAGCCGAAAATACTTTACATATGAAATTGGAAGAATTTTTTGATATGTGTAGTAAAGTGGTTCATCGACTATCCCTTCGGGGAGTAGGGGCAAGTGCCTCGAAACAGAAAGCATCCTAACCACGGATGATGATATAGTCAGCTCTCATAGGAAACTATGAGCTGGGGTAATTCCCGCGTATTAATTAACGACTAATACGGAACAAGTTGAGGTGGCACTCAACAGTATCCTAACGTATTTTTGCTTGAAGCTCAGTTGGGCTCATTCGGTCAGTCTTTGCACGTAACCGACAAAGCATGGCGCGAATCAGGCAAACTTGGTATCAAATTTGCTCACACTAACGCAAACGGTCAGACTGCTGAAGTAAGTAAATTCATCCCTTACGCAGAAAACTTGATGGTAGATGAATTCTACAAAACCATCGAATGGGCTGCCGTATACGGTAAGAAATCTACTATGGCTGGTCCAGATAAATACTGGATCAAAACTGGACACGGTCTGCGCGAACAACTGCGCGACGGTTGGACTCAACAATTCTCTGGCGCACTGTCAGTCACTATGCTGCAAGATTACCTCATGTCCATCTTCTTTGGTCGTGCGGATGAAACTAACCGTGACGTGAAAGTAATGACCGGTACACTCGGTTCAATCCTTTTCCACAACGCACTTGCCGCTGTAGCTAACGGTTTCTTGACCGTGGATACACACTATGTACGGGACATCAAATCATCTACTTCTACCCCTTGGCTGGCCTATGGCGCGGAATTCCGTCGCTACACTGGTCCTTCTGGTATCGCAGTAGACCTGATGCTGAACCCAATGTACGATAGCATTAAGTATTGCAAACAATTCCACCCACAATATCCTGATATGCCAATCGACTCCGCTCGTATGACATTCCTTGATTTCGGTGGTATGGGTATCGAACGCAATATCGAATTGCTGAAAGTTAAGGACTCATTCTACTACGGCTACAAACCTGGTATGTTGTCACCTAGCGGACCTATCAAAAATAACGGTATGTTCGGTGAATTGAAAGCTGGTTATGACGTAGCGATCCAAGGTTCCTTTGGTATCGTTATGCGCGACGTAACCCGTGGTGGCGAACTTATAATGAGCGTAGAATAATAAATGAATATAGAACAGCAACTAGGAATCAAGTTGTCTGTGTTAGTAGCTGGCTTAATTGGAGGCATAGTATCGCTGACTTACGAAGAAAAGATCTCTTTTAACAGGGCAGTTCTTCTTATTTTAGCGGGTGCCTCCACGGCTGCTTATCTACAGCCGCTTGCAGAACACTATATTAACATCCCCGAAAACTTATCCACAGGTTTAGGGTTCGTACTAGGACTTGTGTCTATGCGTATCATAGATGTGCTTATGGTAAATGTTCCTAAGTGGCTGAATAAATATTTGAAAGTAGATGCAACAACCAATAACAGAATTACTACCACTGATAAACACGATAGTGACGGGGGCTAGTGTTATAGGAATTGTGCACATTTTACAAGAGAGGTTTACTCATCCCCAGGTTTTAAAAGAAAAATCTAAGTTTGTGTACTACTCCCTTAGAGGAGCCTTAACCGGGTTAGCTGCTATTCAATTAGGCGCCCTGTTGCTTCCCGCTTCAATTCCGCTTCTACTTGCAAATGCTTGCACAGCAACTATATCAACCATAATTTCCAAATATTTCAATTAATTCGTTGGGCATGTTCCTAACGGTCTTCACACCTTAAAGAAGTAAAAATGAGTAAATTAGTATTTATCCAAACAATACCAAGACCTACAGCGTCTGGTATTTCGGACTGGGTTAGCGACACTTCAGGAGTAAAACTTAAGAAAACAAAAGTAGGCAGGGCGAAAGATCGTCTGATGGCCTTATACTCGGACAAAGTGGGCGGATTAGCCAACTACATATCATATAATTATTACACGGATCCAAAAACCGGTCAACCAGTATTAAACGACGCGGGCAAGCCGATGCTGCTACAGGAATACCTAGAGAAAAAATGGAATAAACCACCGGGCTTCTTTACTAACCAAGCAGTGTCTAGACACTATAAAGGCGACGGATCTGATTTTACGTACTTTCAGCAACAAGTATGGTCACTAGCTGACGGTTCTACTGTTCTGGACTTAGATAAAATGGACGACGAGCTAGGCTACTATGTTATGCTAGCGTCTTCTAAAGTAGCTAATTCAGAGAAAGAATGGAGGGAACACAAGTGGCCAAAAGCCACCCACTACATAGCGCTGGAAAACGAATCAGAAGAACTTACGTACGCAAGGACACAGATGAAGTCCAAGGCATATGCTTCCCTACACTCTCCAGAATTGACTGAAGCGGTGAAAAGAAAGATCGTATCCTTACTAGGTCTAACGTCTACTTTGTCTAAGTGGAGTGAGCAGCAAGTGCACAACGCACTGGTACAGTGGATCGAGTCCTCTTCTTATACGGCAGGTTCTAACATAGACAGGTTCCAAAACTTTGTCACTATGTTAAAAACAGCGCCAAACAGAGAGAAGTTCGAAGCAATGTATCTTCTGAAGAATGCCGAAGATATGGGTATCGTAAGATCAAAACAAGATATATGGACGTGGTTAAATCCTAAGGGCACACCAGTTACAATGGGTAATAGATATTCCGAGGCTTTGGATTTTATTCTAAATCCTAAGAAAGCGGATGAAGTTTTGGAAATAAAACAAAACATCAAAGACAGACAAAACCTATAATAAATGCCTAGTATAAAAGAACTTCACTACCAGTTCAAATTAAACATGGATAGGGTGGATTCTTTAAACGGTCCAGACTTTAAAGTTGGGCAGATAGACTGGCTTCTAAATGAGGCGCAGTTAATCTTCGTAAAACAACGTATGTCTATGTACTCGAATCCGAAGCAAAAAGGGTTCGAGCAATCCCAAAAAAGGATAGACGACTTGGGTGCGCTGGTTATAAAGTTTCCCGCACAACCTGCTGTTACCCCTATAAGTGTGGCCTCCAACATATACGAGGTTCCATTTACAGGGTTATCCTATAATTACCTCTTTTTAATCAGCGCTTGGGTAGACGCTGAAATCAAACCCGGATGTGTAAAAAGCATACCGCTTAGATTCATCCAGCATGATGACTACCGCAGTTCGCTAAAGGATCCTTTTTTTGAAGCTGGCGAAGAATTTATTCCCTACAACATAGGGAGAGCATCTTCCTCAGAAAATGAGGCCATGTATATCTATTGTGATTTTCCGATCAATAAAGTATATCTAGAGTATATCAAATATCCCGCTAGAGTTAGTTACGGAAATTACAAGTACATAGATGGAAACACATATCCAGAGCAAAGCCTACAAACATCTCCTCAAACTCACGCTGAAATAGTAGATATAGCTTGCACACTCGCAGGGCTATCTGCTCAAAATCCTGAATATATACAACTGAAAGCAACGAAGCTTTCAATACACGAATAATCTAAATGATTAACAATAAAAAACGTGCTACCGAAACCTTTTTGGTAGCTAAGCAAGGTCAAAGTGCACTTCCAACTTCTGGCACAGTTTCTAACTCTTCTACGGGTAACGTAAACTTGGCAGACGGTCAACTTGGTATTGTCGCACAATCATCTTTTGGATCAGTAGCTCCGCTGACCTTCATGGACGCTACCCCAACCGTTTCCGAAAACTCCAGCATCGCATTTTACCAGGGCACGGCTGCTTCGGCAAACGTTGGTGGTGCAGGTGCTTTGTACCCTTTGTTTGTACGCCCATTTGTAAAGTCAAACAACTTGGACGGTGTAAACTCTAAAGTGTTTGTTACAAAACAAGTATACAGAGGTGCTACACACAATGTTTGGACTCTGGGTAATATTTCTTCTGCCCCAACTGGCCAAATCAACATCCTAGATGAGACTGAGTATCGTCTGTACATCGCGTATAACTCTCGCAATCTAGACGAACTTGCTGATGGAACACGTCAAGCTCCAGGACTTCGCGTATCGGTTACGACTCCTAACTTTACCGACTTAGCGGCTACATATCCAATCCCACGTGACTGGATCACCACTAAACTTGGTATCGAAATCAATCGTAACTCTACCGCATTTATGCTGTCACAGAAGTTTCGCGGCACTGACCCAGTGGTTGCTATTTCTGTTGGCCTAGCTCTGTCTGGTCCTTCTGGCGCTGCTGCTGGTACCGCTATCTCCGGTCTGACTGTAGGTACAGTACTTCCTATTTTCACCTATCAAGGTGTAGATCGCAGCATTACTATCACACAAGAGATTCTTGATTCACTGACTGCAGCTTCTGCTGCTTCCGGCTTTACGCACATATTCAAAATGGTTATGTCTGAAGCAGGTACTAACGTTGGTGGTACATCGACCGGATTATTCCTGCTAGGACTTGATCGCAGCCTTTCTTTCGTGGATCGTATTCCAGAACTGAAAGTACGTTTGCGTCCAGGATTGAATGCTGGTTTTGATTACACTACTGTGAATCTGGCTGAATCAGTAAAAGCTGACGAAGGTCAAGGCTACTCTCGCCAATTGGATCTGCTCTACAAAGCCACGCACGGACAGCGTTTGTACGCTCAACGTCACGTGATTGATCCAGTAACCGAGTTTCCTTCTCCAATCGTAACGGACGTACAATACATTGTCTACAATGTGAACCACGGTCGTAACGAACAGATTTCTGTTGGTGGAATGTCGTTCTCTCCTTATCGCGAGATCATCTGCATTCCTAGATACTCTACTGGCACTACAACCAATCCGCTTATTGCTCTGTTTGACACAGCAGTAAACTCTTGGCTGACTTCGGGTGATAACCCATCTATCGCTACTATATAATTGAAAAGAGGGGGAATGGGCAAAACCCGTTTCCCCTTATTTTTTATAACTACTTTCTAGTATATGATTAATCCTCGTAATATACTTTCTACCCCAGCTCTACGGATGATAGAGCCACTATATAAGGTTTTTCACGATTCCTCGTTGTATGGTGACGGTACGAGATCTAACCCACTTAAAATACTTTCCCCTATTCCTTCTCAAACAGGTAATAGCGGTAAATTTCTTATAACAAACGGAACTACCGTATCTTGAAGTACGGCTGTAACAAATCCTTCTGATGGTATCATAACTCTTAGCAATAACGCGGGAACAGATTTTTCCAGACTTCAATTTGGCGGCACCACCAGCTCGTTTCCGGCTTTGAAGAGGAGTACTACAGAATTGCAATTCAGGCTCGCCGATGACAGTAACTTTGCTCCAGTACAATCCTTATACCAAAGATTTGGTTCAGGTTCACCTGAAGGAGTAGTAACTGCTCCAATTGGAGCCATATATCACAGAACAAACGGAGGTGCCGCAACTTCATTATATGTAAAGGAATCCGGCGCAGGTAATACTGGCTGAGTAGCAAAATAACTACCATGCTGACTTTAGACAAAGTAAGAGGGATAGATATTCCTCTGAACATAAGAAAAAAAAATAATATAAATCCAGCTACTCAAGGTCTTGTTCTGTATAATGATTCGGTTAATTTATACAAAGCTATAGAGCTCATAATCCAAGAGATAGGGGTGTCTAATAGTTTGACAGAAGAAGTAGCACAAGATGCGGTAGGTAGTATTCTAACTAACTCCAGTTCCGTAGCTTTTACGTACAATGATGCAACCCCGTCGATAAGTGCGAGCGTTATTCCTGGTGGCGTAGACCACAACAGTCTGCTAAACTTTGTAGCTAACAAGCACATAGACCACTCAACTGTTTCTATACTAGCTGGAACTGGTTTGACTGGAGGTGGTGATATAACCACATCTAGAACACTTAACTTGGCTAACACAGCAGTCGTTGCAGGCACGTACGGAAGCGCTAGCAGTGTACCCGTTTTTATCGTAGACGCCCAAGGTAGACTGACTAGTGTTGTTAATACCCCTATAGCAATAACCGCCGCATCAATCACAAATCTCACGGAAACTATAGGCGATACTGTAGCAGCGCTACTGGTTGCAGGCAGCGGTATAAATCTAAACTATAATGACGGAGCAAACACTCTTACTGTTAGTAGCACAAATACCGGTACTGTAACTAGTGTCAATGTATCGGCACCAGTGTCAGGATTCTCCATCTCTGGCGGCCCCATAACTTCTAGTGGAACATTTGTTTTTACACTCAACAACGATCTATTAGCACTAGAGAATATTTCTACTAACGGGCTTGCCGTAAGAACTGCGACAAATACGTGGACCACACGTACTATTGGTGGTAGTGCTGGTAACATAGTCGTGACAAACGGTGACGGTATAGCTGGTAATCCTACTATAAACTTAGCCACTACAGCAGTTGTGGCGGATGTTTACGGCGCTAGTAATAGCATACCGGTGATAACGGTAGATGCTTACGGAAGAATAACAAATGCGGTGGATACCCCAGTATTGATAGACACTTCGGTTATATCAGGGTTCACGGAGCAAGTACAGGATATCATGGGCTCAACCATCATAGGTGGAGTAGGTGTTACAGTTACTTACGACGATATCGCCAATACGGTGACAATTGCTAGTTCGCTAGGTACACTGACAGCTAGTGATATTACTGATTTCTCGGAAGCAGTTGATGACCGAGTGGCATCGCTGTTGGTAGCGGGTACTAACATTACTTTGGTATATAATGATGTAGCTAACACGCTCACGATAAACAGCACAGCGTCTGGCGGCATAACTGGTACAGGCGGTCCATACCAAGTACCATACTGAAATTTAGGTGCAACAGCTCTAACTAGTACTTCCGATTTCATATTCGATGGTACTAACTTAGGTATCAACACACCTACAGTAGCCGTTAATTCTATTCTAACAACAAAAGGTATATCAGCAGGCGCACTGTCTTGGGGATATTCGCACTTAGATGTATCAGATAATATAGTCTTTTCTGTAGCAGACAACGGTGAACTATCCGTAGGCGATGCTTCTAATACACCATTAAATATAGGAGATTACGGAATAAGCAAATCTGGAGGATACTACTTAAGCACCGGGACAGGTAATATACAACTTATACCTGCAGGTATAATACATCTAGCATCTGCAGTCGGAATAAACACCGCTACCGTAGGTTCTAATGTTTTGAGAGTTGCAGGTTCCGTAAGATTCGACCTAACAAGCGATGCTACAGGAGACATATACTACAGGAATTCTTCTGGTAACTTTACTAGACTCCCTATCGGGTTAAGCGGCGAGGTACTTACAGTATCCGCAGGACTACCGGCATGGGGCGCAGGTGGAGGCGGAGGTGGCGGTTCACTACCAGCCGGATCGCTAGGTGATATTCTAGTTAACGATGGTGCTAACTATGTCTCAGTATCTCCAGTAGTAGAGACTAGATCAGGACTGACCGGTACATCAGTAACACTAGGCGCTACCCCACTAACTTATACTTCTTTTACACTATACAGAAACGGTCAATATCAAATAGTAACCGATGATTATACTTTAGCTGGTAACGCGTTATCGCTCACTACTGCTTTAGTAACGACTGACAAGATTACAGCTATATACTACATCTAATCATGCAAACAAAATTAAAAGCGAATCAATTTAATAACTCGACTAATCCTGGATCTATTATAGCTTCCGACAGTTCTAATATATTCACGATAGTCTCTTCGGCACCAGGCTCGGATCACTTGTTTTTCTACGATCACTCAGCTCTAGCCGTCGTCCCTCTTACCGTTGGTACTAATCTTTCTATTACTGGCACCACCCTTAACGCATCAGCAGGTGCTGGTGGATACACTGAGATTCAAGAAGAAGGGTCAGCTGTTACTGCGCGCACTAAGTTTAACTTTATAGGGGCTGGTATTACAGCTGCTGACGATGCGGGTAATGTTAGGACTAACATCACACTTAATTCTTTTCTTAATACCTTAGCTACGCAAGGTAACGTAAGTTTGTCTGGTACGGATGTAACCAATACTCTACCAGCTACTAAAGGCGGAACAGGTCAAGCTACCTATGCTATAGGTGATTTGCTGTCTGCTAACAGTACTTCCACTCTTTCTAGAGTAGCTGCCGTAGCATCTGGTTCAGTTCTTAAATCTGCTGGTACATCTACACTACCTGTTTGGGGTACATTGGCATCTACAGATCTCACTAACTCGTCTAATATTGCGCTACTTAATGGCACTCAAACTGTTAGTGGTACATACACATTTTCTAACAACATAACTATGAATGGTACGCCATCTGCTAACACGGATGTTGTTACTGTAGGTTATGTTAATAACTTGTTACAAGGTTTAGATCCTAAGCAATCAGTTAGAGTTGCTACCACAACTGCCGGTACTCTAGCCACTTCGTTCGCCAACGGTCAAACTGTAGATGGCGTTACTCTTGCAACTGGTAACCGTATCTTGATTAAAGATCAGGCAGCTCCAGCAGATAACGGTATTTACACCGTCAATGCTTCGGGCGCTCCTACTAGAGCTACCGATATGGATGCTTGGATCGAAGTTCCTGGGTCATTTGTCTTCGTAGAAGAAGGTTCCACTAACGCCGACACGGGCTGGGTTTGTACCGCAAATTCTGGTGGTACTTTAGGTACGACAGCAATTACATGGGTTAAATTTGCTAACGCGGGTACTGGTGTAACTTCTGTTGCAGCTACCGCTCCAGCAGCAGGTTTTACTATATCTGGCTCGCCTATCACATCTACGGGTACTTTTACCTTTACACTGGCCAATGACTTGGCTGCGGTAGAAGGATTGGCGTCTAATGGTATCGCGGCTAGAACCGCTACCGATACTTGGGCAGTTCGTACTATGACTGGAACTTCTAACAGAGTTACCGTTACAAATGGTGACGGTGTTTCAGGTAATCCTACATTTGATATTGCAGCGACATATGTAGGACAAACATCAATTACTACATTAGGTACTATCGGTACAGGTACTTGGAATGGTACTGCAATAGGGCCAACCTTTGGAGGTACAGGATTAACTACTTACACTACCGGTGATTTACCTTATGCTTCTGCTACTAACACGTTAGCTAAATTAGCCATCGGATCGACTGGGCAAGTGCTAAAAGTATCTGGCGGTGTACCTACTTGGGGTAGTGCGGCACCAACTATAACAAGAGCTTACCTCACGGGGTCAACTGCGTCTGTTATTGACCTAGATTCTGGCACTGCTGTAACGGATATAGATGGATCTAATATTACGTTTACTGTTCCTACTGATCTAGAATCAGTATTTGTAGTTCGTAACGGTATTCTTCTTTCCAGATCCGGCACGGTATCAAGAGATTATACGTTAGTATCTGCTACAGGTGTTCTTACATTAGCTACCGCACTGACTGCGGAGGAAAATTTAATGGTCTACAAATTCTCATAATATGGCAACTCAGATTACCGCAAAACAAATTGGAACTACGGGAGCAAGTACTGGGGACGTACTTACCTTTAACGGTACTAACTATGCCCCAGCCGCACCATCGAGTGGAAGTAGTTCTTCCGGTATTTCTGGAGCCGTTCAATTTTCGGGAGGCTCTGGAACATTTAGCTCAGATGCTACCAATTTCTTTTTTAATAATACTACCAATCAATTACAATTAAATGGTGGTACTGGCTATGGATTACTTATTGCAGGTAATACCACTGGTGCAATTGATGCTTCAGCAGCATCTTCTGTAACAGGTGCCTTTACTGCATTGAGATCCAATACTAATGCCACTGGCTCTGTGGGTATTGGTATTAATAATACCAACAACGCTAGTGGAACAGCTCATAGTAAAGTAACATTATCTACTTTGACTGGTGGAGGTGATCCGTTTTTTGGGTTAGCTACATCAGAAGTAGGTTATGTAGTTGGGATTGATAATACTTCCGATAAATTCCTTATTGGTGTAGGTATTGATCCATCTACTATGACTACCACTAATATCACCTTAACTGGTGAGTTAATGGGTGTCATGCAAACTAGTCCAACTGCTAAATTGCATTTAGGAGCTGGTACAACTACAGCAAATACTGCTCCTCTAAAATTGACTTCTGGTACAGCAATGACAACACCAGAGGACGGTGCTATGGAGTATCATGGTTCACACTTATATTTTACTATAGGTTCTACTAGATACCAATTAGATCAACAATCTGCTGGATCAATGCCTTTTAATGGATTGACTGATGCTACTGCAAATGATACTTTAAATAATGCAGCTTACACCCAAGCTTGGGCATGGAACTCCATTACTACAGGTAATGCCCTAACAATGTCAAGTTCCAGCATTACTTCTGGATCTATATTGACTTTAACTGGATCTAACAACTCCCTTAACTCAACGGGAGGTTTGTTAAATGTAGTAAATGGTGGAACTTCTACATCGGGTACTATTGCTAAATTTGAAGCTAATAATAATGTGGGTGGTGCTGGCCTTATTGTAAGAGCCAGTGGTAATATAGGAATAGGTACGTTTACACCTACATCTATGTTACATTTAGGTGGTACACCTAATATTGCTAACCAAGGTGTCGGCGGTATGTTGTTAAGAGTGGATGGATCTGCTGGTGTTACCGATACCACAGGTTCTGGCTCTGCCGCACACGTTAGTACAGCTACTATTACAAGTGCAACCTATTACGCAAACAGTATTGTAACTTATACTGATTGTAGTACATTATTTATAGGTGGTGCGCCATCTGGTGGTACTAATGTTACAATTACTAACCCTTGGGCATTATACGTATATGACGGCAAAAGTTATTTTAATGCAACTGTTTCGGCAACAAATACTGTAACCGATAGATTTGTAATAGATATTAATTCTAGTGGTACTGCGGCATCTGGATTTGGTGGGGCTTTATTATTTAAAGCAGAAACTTCAACTACTAATAGTACAGACCAAACAAGAATTTCAAGTATTTGGTCAAATGCTACACACGGAACTAGAACATCTGCTGTCGTATTTAGTACAGTATTAAGTGGCGGAGCTGTTACTGAAGCAATGAGAATTGACGGTAAACAAATGATAATGTCAGGACAATATGTTTCGACTAGATTTGGCTTAACTGATGGTGCTACAATTGCTTTAGATTGGAACAACTCAAACGTACAAACTGTTACCCTAGCTGGCAATAGAACGTTTACTTTTGCAAATCCCAAAGATGGCGGTAGATATTTAATTGCTCTTAGACAAGATGCTACTGGTTCAAGAACTGTAACTTGGCCAACTATTACTTGGGCAGGAGGTACCGCTCCAACTCTTACTACTACTGCAAATAAAACAGACTTAATAACTTTAGTTTATTTGAACGGTACGTATTATGGTAACATCGATAAAAACTACTAATCATGGAGGAATTTAAAAAGTATTCAGAATATACGGTAGAAACAACGACGGATATAAATCTATTCCCTCCAACAGAGGTGTTAGATTTAATAACTCCAGTAGACGGAGTAGCTCTTGATATAGGATTTGGAAATGGACAAAAAACGTTTGAACTTGCCAAAAAGGTTAAAAACGTGTTAGCTGTAGATGTTTTAGACATAATGAAAGATTATGCTGAAAAAAACTATTGCGCAGATAATATTACATATACTGTTTCTGACATTGCAAATATTGATTTTCCAGAAAATTATTTTGATGTAATCCACTCTCAATTTTGTTTTTTCTATATTTTAGACAAAAGATCACTATTTGAAAAGATATATAAGAGTTTGAAGTTAGGGGGTCAATTTATCTTTTCAGATCTAACGTCATTAGACAAGAACCCACCAATTGATTATGATTGCCAAAGAATTTCAACTTTAGATTATATAGACATTTTAAAAGATCTGAAATTTACTAACATTCTTTTTGTTAAAGAAGAAAATTTAAAAACTGGAAAGGAATATTCTAATCAATTTTATAATATAATTAAATGTTCTAAATAATGGCAACTGTAACATTACGACCAAATGGTGCAGGGACAGTAACTCAATTTATCCCTTCATCCGGTAATAATTTTGATTGTGTAAAAGAAGTAACAAGTGACAGCGACAGTACCTACGTTTATATGAATGACGCGGCAGGCATTACTAAATATGACTTATATACAATTGAAGCCAATAGTATTGGCGCTAGTGATATTATAAATAGTGTTACAGTGTACGCATATGCTCGATATGTTTTGGCTTCACATACAGGAGGAATGAGAGGGCTGACTATTCGAGAAAATTCCACAACTACTACGGAAACTATGAATGCGCTGACTAGTTCATATAATTTATATTCAAAAACATGGACTGTTAGACCTTCTGATAGTGCACCATTTGTAAAAGCTGATATAAATTCATTAGAAATTGGAATTGCGTTAGCAAACTCTGGACTTACTGCAACTAGTGTACGATGTACGCAAGTCTATGTAGTTGTAAATTACACACCTTCTGGTGGTGGTAGCACATCCGCTGTTCCAATATTAATTGCTGGAGATTAACATGAAATACCAGTTAACCGACTTGCTATACACGAATATATTTCGGGGTTGTGATGTACTTCTAATCACAATCCCGCCCAATTTCTTAATCCGATCCTTCTAATGATACTTACTACAAATAATTCTTGTACTCAGATAACAGTGCAGTCCGATTCTTTTGCGCTGACTAATATCAGCAATGAACTAATCGTGACCATAAATGATAGTCAAGAAATCACAGTAGCACCACTGGCTTCCGCTACATCTTATACAATAACTCCAATTGCTTTAGGACTAGAAGAATTACCCAGTGGTGTGTACTCAATAAAATTAACATCAATTAAAAACGATACTACGGTATCTACGGACCTAGGTTGTGCGACTCTTTTATGTGCTTATATGTGCGACGTAGATCGATTAAATTTATATACTAGCAAGGATAACATAGAAAAAATTATAGCTTTCGAAGGATTGCTGAATTTTCAAAACTGCGCTACGTGCGGGTGTGACTTAGCTAATATATTACATAATGCGTACTTAAACAATCAATCTTCAAATGCTGGATCTTGCTCATGTAAATAAATTAAGGTGTAATTTTGTCAATGATGCGGCCGAGTATTTTAAGTGTAAGAAATATTCACTGGAATGCTGTTTAAATACAGTCACAGAATCTTTCCTTGATTTCAAACTAGCTTCTAACTACGCCTGTCCGCTAGAGATAGAACAAGAGTGCCGGTTGGTAAACGTGGAATCTACAGTAGATGTGGTCGAATGTAATTCACAAAGTTTTGTGTGTTCCCTGCAGGCCAGTATAAAAGTTTCCTCCGAAGTAGAGGAGATTACCTATACTACTACGCTGGAAAACAAAGCTAACCAGTCTGCTTTCCCAGTCGTAGAAATCAGCAACGGGTTGTATCCAAAGGCTTCTATTAACATAGTTACTAGAGATAATTATGGTAACACGTTTGATACGCACGCTGTAACTTCTGGCACGCTTAAAATAGGAGGATTTCCTAGTACTAGTACGGATTACGATTTGGGTGGATCTATAGTATTCAGAACCGGGGCAGGTTTATACGGAACGACAGGTGGGTATATACAAACAGTACGTTTGTACAGAACAGACTCTAACGGGGTATTCAACCCTTCTCAATGGGTAGACATAGATGTTTCACCTACCTCCCCATACTTAACCACGTCTTGAACGGTATCTGCTTCTGATTTATACTTCACATCACCGAACTGGGCCTCAGCTTTCAATAAGATATTGCAGAATGCAGTCTTCACCTTAACTGGTAGTATCGACCACATAAAACCTGATTGTTCTGTTTCATCTTCAGGAGCACTCGAAATTAAGACTAGGATAAACCATAATCCGTCGGGGTACTGGTGGGGGTTATACCAGACTGACTTTAAGGTAGTGTACTACGATGGTATTAAATCACTGACCTTAAACAGTTCATTCCCTCCTCACGTAAGTTCTAAAGAAGGTTACTTTTACCACGCATACACGTTGGCGCTACCTACAGGAAACGTATCGCTGGAAATACCTAATACAGCAACAACATTCCCACTAGCCACGGCCGCCAAGTTTATAACCATGTTACCGGCTAGTAATTATGCTACACCGTCTCTAAGCCTGTCTGGAACTACTACCACAGTGGACAATAAAGTCACGTTGAGAGGGGCACCTATAACTTCGCAAGCGTATTCTTCCAGATGGTTAAATCCTTCAAACGCTGTGATTGCGACCACGGATGAAGTTACACTACATAACCCTGTTTCAGGAGTTTATACCTACGAGCTAACATTGGCTTCGGGGTGTATATTAACGAAAACAATAACGATATAACCAACGCCCTGCTCCCATAAAAGGGGGTGGGGTTTTTTATTATGCAGATAACGATAAAAAGACCGGTAGTAACAAACGCTGCCACTACCATTTCCAAGTTGTATATAAATGACGTGTATTTTTGCGACTGTTTGGAAGATACTGACCGTAACCTAAAACAATCTGACACCCTAGCTTACATCGCGGGAATAAAGATAAAACACAAAACAGCCATACCTTATGGCACCTACCAAGTGGTACTTTCTTTTTCAGAAAGATTTCAAAAGTATTTGCCTGAATTACTCCACGTACCTGGTTTCTCCGGCATTAGAATACATCCAGGAAATACCGCCGCGGATTCTAGCGGGTGTATTTTACCGGGAGTAAGAGAGTTTGACAGAGTCGTTAACTCCAGAGTAACAATGACTAAGCTAATGAAAGCTATAGAGTCCGTAATTAAAAAAGAGAAGGTATGGATAAGCATTATACCTACTACGTTAGATAATCATACTTTATAGTATAACATACATATAATTAGTATCTTTAAACATGAAACTAAAAGAGCACCTATTTGCTATCCGAGATCTAATCAGTAGAGGGCCGGCTACTGATGACAGCAATATTTCGCTTAGATTGATAGCACACTATTTGAATACGGCACGTGCGCTGCTGACCGAGCAGAAAGCCGACAAGTACACATATATATCAGAGCAATCTTTCCAATCATTATGCGTACCTTTAGAGCTGGGCTCTTTTCACAATTGTTGTGATTATCCCGGAGCAGGGTGTAAAGTACTGAAAAGTGTAAACCCTCTGCCAAAATTCCTAAACACTAGGTGGGGGGATTTCGCTAAAGTTATGACTCTGACTGGAGAAGTAATATCAAAAGGCTCTCCTACAACAAACAAGTACTCAGCGTACACGCTTAGTAACAATCCCGCAAAACCAGCGTGATTCATACACGATAACCATTTGTTTGTGCTAAATAATACCTTTTTGGAAGTAGCGTTGTTGAATTCTTTATTCGATGATCCGTCCATTATACAGGCCCTTAATTGCTCCGCCAATACAGGTGAAACTTGTGCCGATTGGTGAGACTCAGAATACCCTATAGATCCTGACCTAGTAGCCCCCGCATATCAAATGGTGGTACAGTTCTTTGCTACTGGTACAAAATTTCCCGCAAATGACAGTTCAAACGACGTCCAAGACTCGCAGTCGGCTGGTTAGCCACGTAGATATGTACAAAACCTTCGCCTACAAAGACGAAATTTCCAACGTTGAGTTTAGATACATACTAAAGTATTTCAATAACTTACTGAGAAAATCCATGATTTATGAAGGTAAGATTTATTTACTACCCTTCATGTTAGGGGCTTTAGGCGTAATATCTAGAAAACCCGTACAGTGGAAAATCTTTGATTACCAACACTATAAAGAAACAGGGCAAAAGGTACCAAGACTAAACTTACACTCGTCAGAACTAACTGCCGCCGTGCGCAGAATACCTGCGGCAACAGCCTTCATAAAGGATTCTGTTAAAATGGTTTTAAGCGCCACTAAATTCGACGCGTGTCGAGCGTTTAATAGGGAGTTATCTAGAGCGATAAAGAACGAAAATACAATTCGATTATACACAGAATATGCACTACGTAAGCATTAAAAGTGTTTTGGCACAGATATCGCTCATACTAAATGATAGATACTGAAACGAAACAACAGTGCTAGAACACGCCACCGTAGCATTACGAGCGTTAAATCTAGAAAGTAAATTACAACAAAAAGTGGAGGCTCTTGAAGTATCGGTGCATAAAGCTACTTTACCAAGTGACTTCAAGTATCTAATTCAGGCGGCATATAACAAAGGTACGCAAGCATCCCCAGCTTGGGAACCACTAAGATTAACGACCAATCCTTATCACAATTCTATTTGCACTGATACGACAATTACTAGATGTGTAAACTGCTCTAACGAGTTTTCCATTGATGCTAGTGGTGTAATAACGACAACTCTAGACGAAGGGGTCATACTCCTAGCTTATCTAGGATACCCAGTAGATGCTGAAGGATTTGCCCTTATACCGGACGATGAGAACGTAAAGGAGGCCATACAACACTTCGTACTATATAAGTACTGGTTGCAAAAAGACATGATGAAAGAAGATGGAGCAGAGAAGCGTATGAAATTCCATCTGCAGATGTGGGGAACTTTATCTAAGAAAGCGTTATCTCTAAACTTACCAGACATAGCTTCACTGGAAAACATAAAGAACATTCACAACAGGCTCGTTCCTAGAACCAATAGGTTTGAACAGCTTTTCCAATCCCTAGGAGATAGAGAAAATATACGATTCTAATGCCTAATAATTTCACTAAAGGGATGAACCAAGATGTACATCCCAAATATCAACCAGAAGGCACGTACAGGTTCGCGCTAAACGCTGTGTTGGAGACGTCCTTAGGTGAGTTTCCAGGTATATCAAACGAACTTGGAAACGTAGAGTGCGCTACTGATTACCCTACCTCTAAAAAAGTGATAGGACACGTGCAAGCTGTGGACGACGAAGTAGTATTGTTCTTATATGATTCTGCGGTTAGCAACCCCAAACACGAGATAGGCATATTCAACTCCACTAAATGCACCTATACCACAGTCGCTAAAGGCAACTGTCTAAACTTTTCAGATAAGCATCCTATTAATGCTTTATTCAGAGTAAGAAACGGGTGTGAATGGGTAGTATATTTCACTGACGCGCAAAATGAGTATAGAATATTTAACCTAACGGACACCACATACACAGTAAACCCCTCGACAAAAGAAATTATATCGTGCGAACGTTTAAAATATTCTAGAGATTTTAGAATACCCTGTATTACAACTAGGCTACAGACCAACAACTCAGGTGTGTTGGATTCTAATGGGGCGCTAATGGTAGGAACTTATGCTTTTGCCGTACGTTACCTGGATAAGGAATTAAACCCTACAGACTGGATTTGGATTACTAGGTCAGTAGCAATTGGAGATGAGCACTATAAATTAACGAGCGCGCAACAGTCGGTTTCTTATTATGATGGGGCATCAAATAATACTACATCACCATTCTACGCACCACCTACAAACAAGTCTATATCACTAAGTATCACTAATCTAGACTTAGATTTTAGGTACTATCAAATTGCGGTAATAAAAAGAACTGGCGATGATGGTGGTGTGAGTGGGGTAGATGTACTGACACCTGTACCTATCACATCTTCTACGGATAATAACTTCGTGTATACCGGACTAGATTCTCAAATATACACAACTACTACTATAGAAGAAATATTTGCGGAAAGGCAACGTCTAGAAAAGGTAGTGGCCCACGCGCAGAATAACCAGAAACTATTTGTAGCCAATGTAGAGAATACTAGCCGCGACTACTCAGCTTTTCAGAGGGCAGCTTCAGCTACTAAGGTAGAATGGGTAAAGTCACCATTTAATCTATTCCATGAGAATGGAGTAAAAAAAGGCGAATACTATCTAAACAATGCTACCTTTATGGATGGTGAAACATATCCGTTGGGCGTATTTTTCATATTCTCTAACGGGCAGAAATCACCGGTTTTCCATATTCCGGGCAGAGCTCCAGATACAGTTACCGGGTATAATGATTACTTATCAGCTAGCTTGGACTTTACCGGGACGGCTACTGATGGATTGGCTTGGGACACCGCAGATTTGACAACTCCTGGAGCGATATCTATGGGTAGCTTCTTCAATATAGGTAAGAAAGCTCGCTGGCAGAATATGTCGACGGCTACCGCATACGGTGTATCATCTACAGATGGGTTAATGGGGTACCACGAAACGACTACAAAATATCCCGTAATTTCTACTTGCGATTCACACCCCGATGGTTATTGGGGAAGAGATTGGCAGGGTAATTTAATAGAAGGCGGTGTAACCAAGATACGACATCACAAGATGCCTGGACCAGAACTAAGTCCGTCTAGCTTCGCCGCTAGAACAGGTTTGAGATTTTCTAATCTAGTATACCCTAGTAGTGATGTTATAGGTCACGTTTACGTGTATGGCTCTAGAGAAAGAGAACGCACCGTGCTATATAGAGGAGCCCTAACTCCATTGTATAATGGGGTAGATGATACTATGGAGTATGATGTTAGTAGAACTTTTAAGTTTACTGAAGGATGGCCAGCAGTAACGTCACCACTATATCAAAAAACGTACGCATTCATAACTCCCCAACACCAAATCGACGCTACTTATAGAGATGGCGTGTATTTTAAGTTGGACTATATGAATATATCGACAATCGGTTCTACCTCTAGAGATAACGCTTCCACGGCTGGAGGTGATGCTTATCACGTTGATGCTTACGATACTGATATAGATAATTTCGATACATCCATTTTTATACCTGTGATAGTACGGCCTACTACCAAAAAGCTAAACTACAAAGTAGACTTCAGTGCCTTCTTACCTAAGGCGTACCCAGGACAGCAAAAAGGAAACAGTGTTAGGAACTCAGCCATATCTAAGACAATCTTTAATAATTCTATAAACACTAATATACAAGTACTTACACTTGATACGGAGTTGAAAGAATTACAGGACGGAGATTTCCATACCGTAGGAAGATGCGTACCTGGTGGGGCGTTAATGGCGGACGTAGATGTGTTTAATAATCTGTTTAACATAGACTACGTACCAGCATTTAACTGTATATTAACACAAGGCGAAATACCGGCTGTGTTTACCACATACGCAGGCGATACATTTTTATCCTTCTTCAATTTTACGGAGTTCGAGTATTCTCAAACAGCGGGCGGTCATAAAGATATTGCGGCAAGTTTTACTACCACACTATTCCCGGATTCAGATTACAACGTCGAGTTCAGGCACGGATCCAAAAAAGAAAAGAAATACTCATACTGGCAACCGTCATACACCCTAGATCATAAGGATGTTAGAAACTACATAGGTTCAAAGTACTACGAGGAATCAGATGATGTAATGTCTATATATGCCGAAAGCTATGATTATAACAAATCCTTTTCGCATATTAACTCTATAAACATATTTAGACCTCTAGCATTTAATCACGAGATGTGTAATGCTTGTACGGAAAAATTTCCTTTTAGGATATACTACTCTCAGACGGATGCTCAAGAAACTTCCGAAGACAAATATAGAACTATATACGTTAACAACTATAGGGATTTAGAAGGGTCTAAAGGTGAGATTACTGATTTGTTTTTAAACTTTGAACAGCTATATGCCACAACTCCCTCTACAATATACCATATTCCAACCAGACCTCAGGTTATACAAATCGAAGGAATTAATACTTATCTTGGCACAGGAGAGGCACTATCCATACCTCCAGTACAACTCAAGTCGACGGACTACTCGTTTGGGGGCAACCAGCACTTTAAATCGAGAGTTGGCACAGAGTACGGGACGTTCTACGTCGACTCAAGTTCTAAACGCCCAATACTGCTGACTAACCAAATAGAGGATATATCTCTAGATGGGATGAGAAACTTCTGGCAGAACAATGGGGGAATAGAGCTGCATAAACAGTTCGAGCTACTCTCCGCCAACAAGTACCCGTTTAAAGGTACCACAAGCAAAGTTGGAGCAGGATTCATATCTACGTACGATCCAAGATACAAAAGGGTGATAGTGCACAAACGAGATTTTAAGATACTACCGGAGTGGGAGAACGTGTTCCAGTATTTTCCGACAACAACTGACGTGACTTCAGGAGGACCAACTTCAGACGGTGTACTGTGGTTCAACGGATTCTCTTATTACTTTAATAAGGCGGGAACTCCTAGAAAAGTCTTTTTAGAAGATGTAGCTTACTTCGAGAACAAGTCCTTTACGTTATCTTACTCCTTCGTTACAAAAAGCTGGGTTTCGTTTCACTCCTACCTACCTTACTACCTATTTAATAGTACCAATAGTTATTTTTCGGTTAACCATTATGATACGTATTACAGCAATATCTACGTACACAACGTAGAGCCTTTTCAGACGTACTATAATACGAAGTATCCACACGTAATAGATTTCATAGTTAGCAATAACCCACTGAACGTGCAAACAAATCAATCGATTGTTTACACTTCTAGGGCAACTACTTTCGATCATAGTACACAGGAGCATACCGAACAACCTATTACGTACACAGGAGCTACTATATATAATAGTAAACAGACCAACGGTTTTAACAGACTAATAATCAAGGACGATAATTTCCAGAACGAATTATCCAATGACTCTATGCTGATAACTAAAGTAGAGAACCAATGGAGATTCAATGATATGTGGGATTTGACCATAGATCCATATCAACCTATATGGGATTCTTCGTGGGCTGGTATTCAGTCTAGCCCGTATTCCTATATAGATAAAGTGCCCAATCAATCTAACATAGATTACGATAAATCTATTTTCGACCAAGCAAGATTCAGAGATCACTATCTAGGAGTCAGATTAGAATATTTTGCGCCTGAAAATGTAAAGCTCACTACGGACTTAGTGACTACAATGGTGTCCAATAAAAACAGATAATGAAAAAGAAATACCAAAACGGTGGTCCGATAAAACCTAACTATCAAACAGTAGGGCATATTAAATTTGACTCTAATACCGCAAGAAAGGGGGAATATGGCCAGCTAATCGTAAAAGACGAGAATTCTGGTAAAGAGTATGGTGTTGTTCGTACAAAATCTGGTTCGTATGAGTTCTGAAATCCAGATAATAAAACCGCTTTTTATGAGAGTATAAATCCTAAGAACTGGAATGTGCCAGACCATTCCCAATCACCGGAATTTACTCAAGCGTTTAACCTAGCTAAGTCTAGAAATGAATCAGAGTTTATGTGAAGGGGAAATCGCTATGCAACAAAAGATGCTCCTACACCACTTAAAAATGCAGTAGAGGTAGCTAGAGCACAAGTGATTGAAGATCTACAGTCTAAGCAAGCCGCATACAAGTATACACCTAGTAGGGTTGATAGTATTATGGCGTCAATAAAATCGTCCCCAGAAGCCTCGCTAAATTTTGATAGAACTGGCAAACTAGATAATGTTGGTATTAACTACTTGGAAAAACTCAGTCAAAAAGAAAAGGATAAAATATCCAATAAATATCAAGAAAAAATTAACAAGGTAAAAAATACTAATGTAATTCTTACCACGCAAAAAGGTAACCAACACAGCGATGGTTACTATGAACCGAAAACCGACAAATTATTTGTATATGGGCAAGATTCTCTGACAGCAGTGAATGTAGCTCGACATGAATTACACCACGCCAGTCAAGACTACTGAGATTACGCAAATATAGAAGAGGATAGATCTAAAATTGCACGAAGTGCCGAAAGATCACCAGCATATAAAGGTGGCAGAGAAGGATTTAATTATCTAAGTGATGGAGCAGAAGTTGGTGCTAGGTTGTTTAATCTTCAAACCCTGATGAAAGAAAAAGGATTTAAAACTATTGATGAAGCCTATGCTTGGTCATCTAAAAACAGACGTTATTCAAAGTCTGCTGATGTTGCTGCGCGGTATCAAGGGTACGACAATACTGATGCAAATTATGATATACATCAACTATTGGATTTATATGCTGGCGATAAAGCACTATTAAAAAAACATTTTGAGGAGTACAAAAAAGCTAAACCCGATGGGTTTGCTACTGGTGGATCTATGGACGCCTCTTCGTTACTAGGGTTACTAGGACCCGTGCTTGGGTCAGTTAATCCGTTACTAGGAGCCGTACCCCAATTAATGCAGCAATACGCAAATCAACAAAGGCAGAATGCTGTTGTTGTATCTGCTACTCCAGGAAACTATGCTACCGGAGGACCTATAGACGAATATTTAGCTAAGGCAAAAGTATACTCAGGCAAAGCTAATAAGTTTTTAACCATGTTAGAAAATGAACATACTGATCCAGAAATTATTTCAGCGATAAAGAGTGGTATTTTGCGTGGTAAAACAGTTAACTACGGCCCAGCCTATTCTCCTGCCGAACGTATTGGTAATAAAATGTACGCCCAAGCCCCGGATGTCTACGAAACTTTTGAAGAAATAATTCCAAAAAAACCTATTTTACCCGTCCCAGATCGCCTACCACAAAAAAACGCAGCGCCTAAACTGACGCCACCAAATATTTATTCCAAAAGAAACAAATACGTGGACGGAAGTATGCTTCCCATAACTGAAGAAACTTATAACAGGATAATGGAGAATGGCAAAATACTAGATACGCAGACTAAGAAGATTCCGAAAAATTCTATGATAGTGAATCACTATGCTACTGGCGGGCAGATGGATCAACAATTATCAGATAATTCGTTCCAAGTTAAAGGCAACCCAAATGTTACTGACGGTAATTACTATCCCGAGTACAACGCTAATTTGGATCACAATGAAGTAGTAAAAGATAGTTTCGTGTATTCTAATAAGCTCAAAATAGGTGGCGCATCTTTCGCTGAGCACGCTAAGAAGATCGAGAAGTCTACTGGCAAGGCCGAAAAAATGCTGAAGGTTAGCCCACATGACGAGACGGCTAAGAATACAATAAAACTAAACGAACAGAAAGCACAAAGCTTGGCACTAGCACAAGAAACACTCGCAACTATGAAAGGTCATAGAAATCCTTCTAGAAACTTTGCTATGGGCGGCGACACAGGAGGCCCTCAGTATGTTTCGGTTCCTACATTTGGAATGGGCCTGGAAAAATTCTACGACCCAGCTACAGATAAGTTCTACACTAGAGTACCCATAATCGGCAACTACGTAGAGGCCCCGTACGACAATACATTTGCCACTTCGTATAAACAAAAAAATCCACAAGCACCTGTAGCACAACAACCTACTACAGGAAGTTTGTTACCAGGCAACGCGCCAGGACCTACTAACTGGAGATCTACTGCGGCAGCACCTACTGCTCGGAGAACACAGAAAAGTAATGGCCCCGTTAAATCAGCGCTGCCTAATGGCCCGGTAAATGAGAATTACAAAGACCCGCAGATGGAGTATTGGATGAACTTCAATAAAGACTCCGTAAGCAAGTACAACGTAGACCCGTTACAACCGATCGATATGCTAAGAAGAAGCGCTGTAGCGGTTGGTTCAACTATGGACGGACAACCTATTATTCCGTCTAGTACAGTGCAGGTGACTTCTAATAGAAACGCTGCACTTCCCACTATTCCTACGGTGAGCGGTAGTAACAACATTCCTACCGTTGCCGGCAGTTCTAGTAACAATAACTGGGCAACAGGTGATTACCTACAAGCCGCAAAAGTTCTATCTGGTTTCGGTCAACTAGTTGGCGGAGCCGAGAAAGAAAAGCCAAATTACGACACAACGAATATCAGTCAAAATGTTTATGATCCATCTAACGCGTTATATCAAAACCAAAGAAACTACAAAGATGCCATAAACGGATTTGATGGTCCTAGTATTAACACTAGACGGGCTTATGCTAACGCTATGTATGCCAATAAACTAGGACAAGATGACGCAGTTGTATCTCAGTACCAACAGATGAATCAACAAGGAAAGCAGCAATACGAACAACGTACAGCAGATCAAAGACGCTACAACATAGGACAAACAACGTACACTAATGACATGAATGCCAGAAACAGATCCGCATACAAAGAAGCAGTAGATGCTGCATTCACAGGGTTGTCTAATTTTGGAGTGGGCTTGAATGGTAAACAACAGGCTGGAGATGTGTTGAATATATTGAAAACGCAGTACCCAGATGTGTGGGCCAAAATATACGGAGGATTAAAGTAATGTTAAATAGATATTATAAAGGCGATCCTTACAGAGGAGATTTGTACAAACCGCCAGTCGAATTTATTGCTAGCGCTTTACAACAAGCGCAAAAACAATATGATACTAACTACGTAGCCGCACAAGAACTAAAGAATAAATATGCTACTACGCTACCACAAGATCGTGCTAGAGCCAATGAAATTCAAAAACAATTTGAATCTAGAGTAGATGATGTGGTTAGTAAGTTCGGGTATGATTCAGGGGCAGCGTCAAAAGAACTATACAAGTTACAAAGCGAGCTGTCTAAAGCATACGGACCCGGTGGTGAAGTTGGCGCAATGGTTCAGAACTACGCTCTCGTTCAAGATTCCCTAAAAAGAGAAAGAGAAAGATTGGCTAAGGGGGAGATAAACCAAGCCCAACTAGCACTCCTGCAAAACCAATACCAATCTTTTGAGGGAACAAAACTAGACCCTACTACAGGCACTTATAAGCAGGCCCCCGTAACCGATCTAGCTCAATATATAGACGACTCAAAGATTTTTGAGGAGGCTCTTGCTAAGATTAAACCTAGAACAATAGAGCGATCGTATAAGACCGGCCGTAAAATTGATGGTCAGTGGGAGTACGCCACAAGGAAAGAACAAAGCATCGACCCTAATGAAGTTAGATCAGCTTTCGGACAAGCCTTAGGCGGGGACGATAAGTTTAGAGCTTACGTGAGCCAAATGAGCGCACTTAGCGGATCTAATATGCCTTACGCTGATGTTGTCAATGGTATCGTAGATTCATACTCCCAAAACATTATTCCATCAAGAGCAGGGGTAATGGAAGACTCCGTTAAGCTAGATTATAAAGATGACTGGAGAGATAAAGAAAATCTCAACTTCGCGCACCAAAAAGCCCTAGAAGCACTGAAACAACGTAACCGTATAGCCACTATAAAGTACAAGGACTCCCTGGATTCTGAAGCAGGGCCGGCTTCTCCGTCGTATCTTACATTAGTTAAAGCAGGTAACAACACATTTAAACCAATTGACCTAACTGAAAAGGTAGACGCACAAGGTAACAAAGTAGATTGGAGACAATCAGCCTGGTGGGTTGGAGGAAAACAAAAACCTGTAAATGTCGATGACATTATTAGGTCTGGAAGAGAGGGTGTTAACATTCCTTTGCTAAATTCTATTAGACAAGCAAATCCTACTATGCCTAGTAGCGATGTACTTCGGTTGTATAACGATCACGTTACCAACGACCAGAATCACTCTAGAATAGATTACAATAGATACGAGACCACTGGCGCACAAAAAGAAGATTTCCAACGATTGGTACCAGAGTTGCTCCAAGGTAACAGAGAGATCTACGCTATTGACAGAGCAACAGGTAACGTAGCAGAGATAACAGACCAAAGTAAGAAGATTGCTCTAGCTAAACTGTGGGCTGATCCAAAGAGAAAAGATTTAGCTGCCATAGGTAAAACTTCCTCACACTCTGGCCACGTGCCTGTAGGAACATTGCTGCCTGACCCCACTGGAGAGGGTAATTACTATGTGGTAAAGGAAAACAGGTACGACATGGTTAATTTACAATCAGAGGTATTAGACAAAGCGTTCAGGTTTATACAAGATGATTCTAGAAGAGAAGGCGATGTCTTTGATTTGAATTTACCTGATGGTAGAAAACAAGCACTAATTGGTAGGAAGGAATACGTCAACGGTCAACAAGAAATTGTGTATTACGGAGTGAACAGAACCGGCCCTAACAGCTATGTTGTCAACTACAACGATCCCCTTAAGAATGGGGATAGACTAGTGTCCACAAAGGAACTGGAGGATAGCATTCTTGCCTTCTCAGATTTAAAGACACTCTACCCACACAAGACTAAATCTCAAGTTGAAAGTGAATTTATATATAACGATTAATTATGCCAGATATAAGCAAACTAAGCTCACCCATAAAGGAGCTTAAGAGCCCCATCACTTATGATAGAGGGTCACATTACGGATCAGCCGATACTGCGCTAGGTAGATACTTTGGTAACTACTATGACCGAGGATTGCTGAACTATGAAAATCAACAAGATGTACGCTATGCTAATCAAGGTACTTGGAATGCACTAGGAAACTTTGCGGCAGACCTAGGAGTTAAAACTCTGAACATAGTTCCTTCTTTGGTAGGCAGCGTAACTGGGTTTGCGGAAGGTAGTTATTCTGCTTTGACGGGAGGTAATTTTTCTGATGGGTTTGACGATAACCCGTTTCTAAATATGTCCAAGTCGGTAGCCATGTGGGGCGATGAAGTATTCCCCCATTTCCAGGAATCTAAATTCCAAGATAAAGGTTTTCTAGATAAACTGTTCACTTCCCCAGGACAATTGGCTACGGCGAATGTAGATAGTTTGGCTTTTATGGCACAATCACTCGGACTTGCGGGGCTATTAGCTAAGGCTCAAACAGGGGCAAGGTTGGTGAACTCTTTGGCGAAGGGTAAGGATTTTACCAGTGTATTTTCAGAACTAGCAGCCCCTAATTTGGCGAAGATTGCTGCTGGCGTAGATGCCGCAACTCTCAACGCTTTTTTGACCACGAACGAATCAGCATTAGAGGCAGTGGATTCAAAGCAGTCCGTTATGGACACACTGCACCGAGAAAGGCTTGCGGGGTTAAATAAACTTTCCGATCAAGAGATTGAAGACGCGGCCAGTAATGCTGTTAATAACGTGTTCTGGCTTAACATGATTACAAATGCGGCCGGTAATGCTTTCTTCAACAAACTGGTGGCACCATTGTTTTCACCTAAAGCTATAACTACCAGAGCCAATAAAATGGGCTTGAAGTTGCTTACATCTTCCGATGATATGGTAAGTGCCAACCAATTGACCGGATTCGAAAAATTCTTGTTCGACGAAGGGCACACTGCTGGTATGTTCGCTAAGACTATTGCCGAACAAGTAGTATCAGAAGGTGCCGAAGAAGATCTGCAGTATTCCATACAGAAGGTTAATGACGCGCATAACACTGGTCGTACTTTAGGTCAGTCTTTATACGATTACGCTAATGATGTGCTGATGCACGGATTAGATTTTTCGGACAAGCAAAGAGCGGAAGCTACTGGACTAGGGGCCTTAATGGGCGCCGGCTCCTCAGTTTTATTTGAGGGCGGATCGATCATCCAAGGTAAAGGAAGCGCAGCTACTTACAGAGAAGAACGTGAGAAAGCTATAGCGGAACTAAATAAAAGCTACACCGACTTTACATCCGCTTCACTGATAAGTAGAACACCAGATAAAAAAGGTAAGGTCTACTCCAAGGAGGTTGACGGTGAGACAAAGTACTTCGACGAAGTTGATGGAAATGCTCAAGAGATAACAGAAAGCACGGCAGCACGTATACGAGAAAGGTATAAAGTGGCAGAGAATGGGGAATACACCATTAAAGGGGAGTACCCTATAGAGAATGGTCAAGTCGTTAAGGACCCTGTTAAGGCCGCAGATTTTGCTAAGTCCTACAAAGTACAGAGTGAACTAGACGATCTAATAGAGGAAGAAGCGTCTAAACCAAACGCCGATGCGTTAAAGCTGGAAATGTACCAACTGGAGAAGTTAAATGATTTAGCGGTAACCGCTTTCCGAAGTGGGTCTGCCGATCTATTGGTACAGAAACTTGAGAGTTATAAGAAATTATCCCCTGAAAACCTACAAGCTGTTGGGGTATCTGATCCTAAAGAAGTAGATGAAACTGTAGACAAATGGATTGAACACGTGCAGAAGTTAGAGAAAAACTATCTAAGTACGGTCAATTCAATTATACCAGTTGTTTACTCCGATAAAGATCGTGCTTTGGTAAGCAGATTCAAAGACTACGCCGCTGAAGTAGGTAACAGAGTGCTTAACCTGGACTACCTGATTAGTAAAGTAGATGGTCAAATATCAGAAGCTATAACAAACAGTAAGATTGATTCTTCTAGGCTTAATGAGATAGTAGATGTATTCTCTACTACAGAAGACGCCGAAAAATTGTTTCCGTATAAAACTACTATGTGGGAACAGGAAGATGAATCTAACCTGGCAAATTTAGCGGTAAAGCGCCGGCAACTAGCCAACGCTAGAGAGGAGTTGGGCGGTATCTATACCAAGATGCTACAACCTAAGAAAGGTTTTGAGAGCTACAAAAAAGCTGCAGCAACCCAAAACTTCTCTGAATTCAAACCTAAATCTGCTACCCCTTCTTCTCTAATACTGAGCGATAAATTCTCTTCTGAAGCTTTGTCTGAGTATATTGATAGGCGTTCAGAAAAACTAGCTTACAGAGAACGAGTAAAATTTGCTAAGGCATCCTTCTACGCTGACGCCATAAATAAGCTGTCTAAGTACTTTAAGAATACTGGTATTCGAGTAGAGAGTTTGAAGTCGCTACAAAGCTTCATGGAGCGCATAGTAAAAGAAAAGATTACTATGTACCCAGATGAAGTAAGCCGATTGGGAGAAATTGCTGCTGAGGTTATAAAGGGCGTCGAAATAAGAGAGCGTAAACTAGCTGCAACAAAGGAAGCTATGTACAATGGTACGGGCCCTTACGTGGAAGAAGATGTTCTAGAGGATGAGGAATACACTATTCAGACTTTAAGATCGGTAACTAACACTTACGCTCAACTTCTAGAGAAAGTAAAAGAACTAGAAGGATACAATACTTTTCCAGGTAAACCTAAAGCGTTTAGGGACGCCGTTATAGATGAGCTCACTCTATCAGCAAACAGAACCATTGCCGCATCCGGCTTTGACGGGAATGAGATAGATCCAGATTATACTGACATCAAGTCGGTGCAATACAATATAGAGTTTCTGGATAATATCCGCAAGAAAGGTCTAGCGGGTATGAAGGAATTTACAGCTAAGGACAGAGAGTTAGCGGTGTTAACGCACACGTTACGTAGAATAGAGACGAAGGTGAAGGCAAACATTGCCGATAAAGAGAGACGTAATCTGAAAGAGAACGAATTCTACGCCAACGGGGCTACTGATTTGCTAGAGTCCGTAGTAAGCCTAGAAGACTTGGTTCCACCTGCGCAACTAAATAATTTTAGGAAACTAAAGAAACTAAATCCAACTCTAGCTGGAGCTGCTGCAGTTGATTTATTGGCTTCGTTCGATCCAGAACTAATTGAGATACTTAAGAATAATGTTCAGATTCGAACCTTCGAACTACTAAAATCATTAGAAGTATTCAGTCGTCCTAGCGTACCTGAGGTTAAGTGGACCGATGACCATATACAACGTCTGATAAAGGCACCTACTAAAGGTTTTTCCCAGGTGTACTTGGATGTATTCAATAAGGAAAACAATGTTGGCGCTGCCACCAATCTTTCCCCGCTGGAGGTTTATCTTAAGACCTACGACATTGTTGGACTACTTGACTCATTGAACAAGTTTGAAGCTGTCACTTCGTCCGAAGACCTAAGAACTATAACTAGCTTACACGCGCAGCTTATTGCCCTAGAGCAGGTAACAAAAGCACAAGAAGGAGGAGTTACATACGCCACATTTTTATCGCGTATGTTGAATTATCTTGATAAAAACCCGACTAACATATTCCCTTCTTCCGCCCAGACTAGAGTTATACGTGAGCTAGGTTTATTCCTATCAGCTCCGCCAAGCGCTAGACACGAGTTGTGGGACAACGTAGCAGCGCTAAAGGCACCAGCCGGCGCGGGTAAGTCCGTAGTAATTGCTCCTGCGATAAAGGAACTAGCAGCCTTAGGTAGTGAGGATATACTAACTGCAGCACCACACAAACTAGCTGCGGATAACATAAAGAATTCCCTAGGCAGCGGTTATGAAACAACTTTGTTCTCCCAGGTCCTAGAGATGCTGGAGAACAATAAAATTCCAGAAAAAGCCTCTCTACTTGTTATAGATGAAGCGGGTGCTCTCACGGCTCAGGAACTAAACTACTTCTCGGCGGCGTTAGCTCGTCGCAACCGCGCCAACCCTGATAATATACTAAAGGTGGTGATGTTGTATGATCCTAATCAAATAACACCCAATAACCTAGCCGTAGCCACACTAGACAGAGAATTTATAGGTGACCCCTCATTAGCAGAACAAGCTTACTGGGGCGGCGATGACAATGAGAAGCTGAAGTACAGATTAGGAGAAAAGGTGCAAAGCCAGCATTCCGGTCTACCATTTATCGAAAACATATACAACATCACGCCTCTTTCCGCTACATATCGATCAGATGTGGCCGAGATAGTAGACGTACAAAATACGTATAAATCTAATTCAAAAATAAACGAAATAAATGGTGCTGCTTCTAGTAACCCTCTTGTTAGTGTTAGTGACATTAAGGGAGTCTATATCGACAATAAGAACACGATTATCGAAGTTTTTAAGAAATCGGAGATAGCAAACCCCAACCGCAACAGAACTATAATAGTAGGATCTGAAGCTAAGAAGGCGGCTTATCAAAGTGCGCTACCACACGCAGAAGTATTAACGGCTCCTGAATCTCAAGGTATAACTAGAGATGAAGTTTACATAGATATAGAAGATAAAGACGGAGGGTATTTGGCCACGCCAAAAGTGTTCAATGCCTTTATGTACACAGCTATGTCTAGGGCGTCTATGTTCTTACACGTAGCCAATGTTGTAGGAAACTTTGACGTTGACCCTTTAATAGAGGATAGATTAAAGTCAGTAAAGGATAATCGGGGCATAAGTAAAACTACTGCTATTGCTACTATAAAGGAAGACATAGAAACACTGAAGAATATTCTAGAAAGTGAGCCTGTGAAAGATGTAGTAGAGGAGGTAGAGGAAGAGGAAGAAGTAGAACAGGTAGAACCGGTAGACGAAACAGGCGATATATTACCACCTACACCTACCGACGATATAGATGTAGTACGCACAGATAATACGCACGTACTAGAGAATCCCTCATCAGAGGTACTACAGGAATTTGCCGATAGACCTGATTTTACTCCTATTAAGCCTGGCGAAGAGCTACGAGTAGTAAAAGAACGTAGTAACAACAAACAACGTTTTGTACTATTACAGCGTTTTGGCGGTGTAGAAAATTATAGAGTTGTTGGGGTACTAGGAGAATCTGAAGTTACCGCATTCCAACAAGCCACAGGATTAGATCTAAACGGGCTGACTCCATATGAGTTTGAGAACAGCTTAACCGCACCTGAAGGCATTATCACACCAGTACAGACGGGCGCGGAGTCAACTATAACTTCTTACCATACTGTTTTCGTACAGCCAGACACGGCACCGCTCACTTACGTCTATAGCGATAGAGGAACCGAAGATTTTACTAATAGTACAGTAGATGGTAAGTTGACCGCTCTTCCATTACTAAAGAAATACTTCGAAGATATGTGGGGTAAGAACCCAGCTAAACATATCTCAAACTACGACGATATACTTGACAACTGGGAAAAACACGTTAAGTTTATATCCTTTAAAACCCAGAAAGAGGTAGATAAATATTTTCCAGGTTGGCCTAGTGACAAAGCCCCTCGTACAGGACCTCCTTATATGGTCATACACGGGATTAAGAGCAGCACCGGGGCAACCATGAAAAACCAATTTATCAGGTTAACCCCAGCAATACTCAACAAGTCGAACAAAACATTCCCTCTGGATTCTTTGTACGATTTTATTGGCAAGCTAGAAACGTTCGAGACTCTGCTGGGTCAATCTAATTTACCGGGTAAATACAATGAATTTAGGAACGGTAAACCAATTGTAATTGGCAATCAAACATACTACCCATTCCACGCACTAGTAACCGCGTTATCCAGAGCATACAAAGCAATTGAAGACGGTAACAATGAATATGTAGCCACCTTAACGGATGCGCCTAATCTTGAGGGTATAATGCCTGACATTGTGGCTAGTAAAGTAGATCGTAGGATATTGGAATTAGCACATGAGTTAGATGTGTTGGTTCACGGCGAAATTAGTGATAAAGAGAGCCGCTCATACAAGGGCAAAGCTCAACAAGCTATGGACGCCATAGGCACCCATAACTTAGTGGTCTCTTTACCGACCGGTAAAAACCTTATCCTAAGAGATTACCGTACTACTATCTACATAAAAGAAAAGGGTAAAGAATTGTCCGAACAAGCTGGACTGAGCTTATTAGGGCCAATTAGATTCGACAGAGGTAAAGGACTGGCGTACAATCCGTTGATGAAAGAAAAGCTCATCACACGTCTGGCGGACTACAGAAGAAACCTAGCGGATAGAAATCTCTCCTCTTCGTCTAGATACCAATTTATAGACAAAATCATTAACATGACCGGCGACAGACACCTGTCCCCAGTTACAACGGAAGATCTCCGCGCATTGTTTATAGGAGGGCTAGACGATAAAGGTAGTTTTACCAACATATCGGAAGGATTTGGATTACGTGCTCCCCTAACTCCGCAGTTCAACGCTAAGTTTTACGAAGAATCCACCTCGGCTGGTAATGTTCCAACACTAAAGGACGTGTTCGTACAGGGCATAGTCGAGACCAACTTCGTCAAGGTAATACCTACCAGAATAGTAGTGGGAAGAGAGAAAGACATGAGCACTGCTCCTCCTCCGAAAGTGAAGAAGGTTAAGCAACTACACAGCATTGATGCCTTACGCAGAGAGCTAAGAGAAGGAAAAGCACCCATAGCGGATATACTAAAAAAATACAGTGATCTTACGCTACAAGAACTTAAGGCTTTTATGGGTGAATCTACAGCAGAAGCTGCTGCAAGAGCTTATAAGAGTGAGGTGCAAAAAACTCAAGCTTATGTTACTAACTCTAGGAATATATACCAGGCTTTAAACTTAACCAAAGAAAAACCGATATCTAAAGAAACAATACTAGAAGACTTGGAAACTTCAAAACAAGTTGAGGGTATTGGTAAGGATGTTGGTAAGATAGCTTCAAGAGACTTTATCCGTGGTTCTGTGTTCGTGAAAATGATACAACCGCTAACCACCAACGGGTTGTTCTTATTGTCGGATTTAGCGCGCAGTGATTACTATTCAGGAAAAAACAAAACCAAGGAACAATTTACCAATCAATTACTAGAGTATGCCGATACCTTAAGCCAGAGCTATAGTGATATGGTAGAAAGGTTTAACGAGGTAGCAGACTTATATAATGACTTAGGTTCAGATATTAAGGTAGATCATATATCTTCCCTAGAACAAGTTTATACGCAGTTAGAGAACATAGTAAAGATCTCTACGCAAGTAAGGAAAAAAGCTAAGGAAGAAGACTTCGGTATAGAATTGCCGGAAGGACTACGTGAATTTGCAGAATCTCTAGTAAACTCTACTAGCGACGATGAGTTCTACGTAAATTTACATGATCCGAGTAAACAAGGATTAAAAAAGCTACTACAAGAGAAAGCTGGTCCAGACGAAGATTATTATCAGGCAGCGCTCTCTGTTATAGAAAGATCGCTCCTAAAATCTTCGGAGTCTATAGAAGACCTAGGTGAGTTATTGACGCCAGAAGAAGCGCAACGCTACCTCAGAAATTTTGTGCCAGGTATATCGCAGAACTTACTAAGTAAACTACTAAAACGTGGTAAGAACAAAGAGCTACTTAGGATAGTAAAATACAACGAACTCTACAATTCAAGGGGGCAACAAACCTGGGGATTGTATAAGAACGGTATGATTTCTTTGGCTTTAACTAAAGAAGGTAAAATCGGATCCAGAGTAGTAAGACACGAAGCATTCCACCAAATATTTTGGGAATACCTTACACCGGCAGAAAGACTACTAGCAATAGGTTTAGCTAAGAGAGAGTTCGGAAATCAATCGCTAGAAAACCTGGAAGAGCGTATGGCGGAAAGCTTTGAAACTTTCGTACAGACCAAAACACCTTCCGTGTTTCAAGTGTTGTGGCAAAAGCTTCTAAGATTACTAGGCTTCACGGTAAATAACTTTGCTACTCTCGATAAATTCTTCGCCGCCATCCAAGCGGGTGTGTATAATAGACCTAAAGGAGATTACGACGTAGAAAGAAGTTCCAATGTTATTAATAACTTTGAGTCTCTAGCACAGTACAGGTTGGTAAAAAATATGCTGTTAGATGCCTTCTCGGATCTAGAGAAGAGTAGAAGAACAGAAGAAGGAGTGCCCATGTCTTTCGGAGAGTTGGTATTGGGAGCTTTCGATAAACTACAGGAGACTGTGGATAACCCAGACCAGTTTTTATCCGATTACTCTGAGGCAGACAAAAATTATATTCTAAAGTCACTAAACATTGTACTGAACAAATCTCAGAAAGGATTCAAAGTAAAAAAGGCGTTTATAGATAAGTTTTTCGGACAAGCTCAAACTAAAGAGGCTCAAGTAAAACTCATAGGTGAACAACTTCTTTACAGAATAAAGGATGAAGAAGAAAGAAACTTAGATTTACAGCAGAGATTTGGCCAAGGTGAGGATGTTCTAGATGAATTAGAGGCTTCCAGCGAAGAGCTAAACGCATTACGAGGAGAGGTTTTTGATACAGAGCTGGAAAATCCGACCAATAAGATAACTGGTGCGGTAAGACAACGTCTAATTTCTATCAAATACGATAAACAAGGTGAACCAGCTTACGCGGAATTAACCGCAGCTTTTTCTATTATAATAGACAAGGTAGCACAGGTACCCACATCTTCGCTAAGTGACGCGCTGGACGCGTTAGTACAAGGGTTTGAAAGCTTTGCTACACTGGATACTAACAAACCTAAAAATATAAGAAACGCTGTTGGTTTGTTTATGTACCAAACAGCCCGTAGACTGCAAAACCAATTAAAGGCTTCTAGTGTTAGAAAGGACGTTACCTTTAGAAAAGACGCCAATCACGACAGGATATACGCTATATACTCAAAAGATGGGTCTAACGTACAGAACGTGACTAAAGCGCAAGCAGAAGCATCTCAAAATATGGACGTACTACCTATGCTAGAGGGCGGTACGCTTGATTCCATGCTGACAGATCTTTCTAACATAGTACCCAACATTTCTAAAAAGGAACTTTCGACAGCATATTATTTCTTCGAAGATCTAGACTTTGTCAGGTCGCTTATAGCATCCATAGGATCACTTCGCTCCTTCCAATCGCAGATTGCTATAGAAGATTTTAGATTCGGTAAATATGTTACTAAGTATATTAGAAACAAAGCTGGTGGAGGTAAGCAAATTCACGAGTCGTATATAACCGATAAATTCAACGAGTACACACTAGCCACGGTAGGTAACACACTATTTCCTCCCGCACTAGTAGACAAGATTAGAGGCGCCAAGACCTTTGACGATAAAAAAGCAGCTCTAAAAAGTTTACTAGACACTATAGGTATAAAGAGAGATGTGTCGTTAGCGGAGCAAAGGCAGATAGATAACTTGTTCGCGATACTACCCAAAGCCATGTTCGATATGCAGGAAACATTTGCTGTTGGCCCGGACAAATTTGAAACTCTAGAGGCATATAAAGACAACAGGTTAGGGAAGAACATACTCAAATCAGAGTCTGGTGTACTAAACGGCATAGTAGATATTCTAAACAACCACTACCAGTTGTCTGAAACACACTCGTTCATGCGCGGTGACGGTAAAAAAGCTTACGGTTGGATTGATGCCTCATACCAATCGTCACTACTAGCGTCTATAACTAAAGCGCTGACTAATCGAAGTAACCGAAAGTTTAGTACATTCACTGTAAAAGACGGTAAACTGTCTACTACCGATAGGTTCCTAAAGAATAACATCTTTTTTTCCGGGGATTCCTTTATCAAGGGTTTCATAGACCACGATTCGATAAAACGAAAAGATGATCCGAAAAGAGCTAAATTCCTAGTTAAGGAAAATCTAGCTGACTTCGAGAAGAGGCACTTTGTTTTCGGATTCCTTGAGAGGATGAAACGTACCAACGGCAATTCATATTTCCAATTCCTACCTATTCCTTCAAACCGTACCACTATACAGGCCGCAGAAGTTAAATTGTTGAAAGGAGACGAGATCAATAGGGCGTTAGAGAAAATAATAAAGTCACAACAAAATAGACCCGACATAAGCTCGAATCCCGATCTCAATGCTGTATCCTCTTACGCGAATAACTACAAGCAGTGGAAACTTGCGGGCTTAGAGGGGGCTGTATTTTCTGATACACAGAAAGCCCTAAAAATGGTCAAAGATCACGTAAAGGCTAAAGTCGAGGAAATTTCTGATATGTACACCCAACAGTGGGGTAAATTCCCGCCTGTCCGCTTGCCCGACGATACTTTACAGTACGCAGCTAACAAGTTTAAACTAGGTACGTTACCACAGTTAAGGGACATAGAGAATGCCAGTGAAGAGGATAGAAATTCGTTCTTCGAAGAAAAGAATAGGATAATTAAGGGGGTACTAGAGAACTTCTATTATAACTTTATAATAAATCAGTACTCTCTATCGCAACTATTGTACGGCGACGAAACGTTCTACACTTCTAAGGAGGACCAGACTAAACGGATACAGATTGTTACGGCTACAGGTGACACCTTATTAGTAGACGATAACTACGGCATACCAAAAGAATCCAATATACTGGTGGTAGATGATTTGCAGAAAGAGATCCCGGCAGATATGCAAGGAGTTATTGCTGCATCTTATCGAGAATCCTTTGACGCATCAGATGCAGAAGGATTTATGTTACCGGAATTCTACGAGAAAGTAGCTAGATCTTACGGTATAGAGTCTGTAACTGACATAGTTATGAAACCCGTATACTTCTCGATAGAAAACGGCGTACCTACAGCAGTTAAATATTCCGTAAAAGTTTTGACGGACGATCTTGTGGCTAAATTCCCGCACCTAGCTACTTACAGACAGGCAATGCGCGATGCGGGAGCGGATCAGATGGTATTTAGATCAGCCGTAAAAATCGGCCGCCTTAAAGGTATTGCCAAGTTGGACGAAACTACCGGTAAAATCATACCTGAATCTGTCTCGAAAGACAATTTGCTAAAGTTAAATAACGAGAACCTAAGATTCCAGTTAAACCCTTCACACACGCCGGACGTAACGGTAGCAAATTTGTCACAGGGCACAGCCTTTATTAACACAAATGGGGTTAACTTCGGAGAAGCTTTCAGACTACAATCTTTGAATGCGGCAGTAATAGAAAACGGTCTGAAAAAGATAGCCAGAAAACTAAGACTCACGCGCAAAGGAAGTATGTCCAAAGCATCTATTCAGTTGCTGCGTACAGAAGTGTTAAAGCAGGTTGAAGGAGTACCTGGTGGTGCAGATGTTGAAGCCATGTTAAGAGCCGTAGACGCAGAAACTGGTAAGTCGGCTAGTTTGTCCTTACCTTTGATCGCGGATAGAGTAGTTTCCACAGTAGCGTCTATGATTTCCAAGGCTACTGTGGGCTTTAGATTCCCGGGATCTAAGCTAGTGTTGCAAGCTGATTTGGGTACGCAAGAGATTTACGACGATAAATTAGGTAAGAAAATAACACGAGAATTACAGTTCAGAGACCACGAAGGTTATTGCGAGGTAATCTTACCGGAGTTGTACAGGGAGTATCTAAGTGTTGGGGACAAGTTTTTACCCGGATTTAAGAATGGGCTTGTTGGATTCAGGATACCGTCCACCAACTACCACTCATTGTTACCGCTAAAAGTTGTAGGATTTTATCCGGCACCAGCAGGAGCTAACGCCAATGTTGTTATCGCGCCTTCTATGATAGTTTATTATCACGGTTCAGACTATGACGTAGACTCACTCTTCGTCATTAAGAAGTCTAAATACTCTGGTAATACAGTAGATCTAAACTCTACTATTAGTTACTACAAAGAAGACCACGTAATCTCTAGAGACTTTGTACTGGAGAAAAACAAGACCGTAACTGGATTTTACGCAGCAGGTCCTATCGCAATAGATGGTATGTACTTACATCAATATCTAGAGAACGTACTGGTTCTGATAAATAAACAGGTCGAGTCTAACGCCACCGAATTAAGCAGCAAAGGAATAGGCTTCGCTAGAAAAAGTCAATTGATTACCAATCTGACTAAGCTAGAAAAGGATGCCGCGCTCTTATCCGATATTATCGAAGAATCCGCTAAGAATCATATCGTAGATCTATTCTCATCGAATATGTTGGATATGAAAAATAGAAAGGACCTTTTGACGCCTATATCTTTCTCGGCTGTTAAGTCCTTACGTTCCGAAACTAAAAAACAACTCGATGAATTACTGACAAAGGATTCATTCCTAGAGGATTTGAATAAAGCTGGGTTAATACAAATAACATGCTAAGTAATTGTAAAATAATTTTTAAAGAAAAGGAGTACACAGTTGATGAGTTTAAGCAATTTGTACTAGAAAACGGAATAGGGAGTCTCTTAGGGGACTCCCCCTCCCAGCTTGCGACTAACATAGTCGGTAAACTTGATTATTCCAACCAAGATGAATCAGTTTCTGAGCTATGGGCAAGATTAAGTAGGGAAAAAAGAGGTGTAAAAACTGAAGGTTTTCTAACTAAGAAAGAAGTAGAACAAGAATTGAACCCTTCAGGACAGCTTACGGACTACGCTACACAACGTGAAATCAGGTACAATACGTACTCCGGTATAGCGCTTACAGGTATATCAGCAAACTTCGGTAAAACTTTAGGCTATCTGTTTGAAGCTTCCCCCATTACTCAGGTATTTGACACACAGACAGGGGAATACATAGATTTGTCTACCGATGAAGCTCGCACGTCTTTCGCTCACGAGTATAATACGACTACTGTGGAAGCCGTTCTACAGCAATCTAATCGCTTTGTGGTTTCCTCTAGAAGAGAACCAACGCTAAAAGCAGCATATAGGTTTAAGATTGACGGAGCGGATATAACGGGGTTTACGCGCAGTACCAGGATAATGGGTACTAATAAAGCAACTACCAATATATTTGAGACGATTGACACCATAATTAACTTAGCTATTGACAACGTAAAAGAACAAAAGCTTCACTTATTAGGTATTACCAATGCGAATGCTAATGTATACCTCACAATGGTAGGATTAGGAGTTCCGTTGAACACGGTGTCGAGGATATTTAAAACACCGGTAATGTCGGAACTAAACAATTCCGGTAAGAGGTTTGACGACAAATTACTGCAAGCAGCTATCGACGAGATAATAGAACAATATCCAGATCTCGAAGATGTTAAGGGTAGTATTTCTACCGAGACTCTGGATGCAATCTATACGGAGAAAATCAGCGGTATAGACAAAGCAAAGCACGATTTGTTCGTACTTCAGACCCTGCAAAAATTGATTCCTGTAGGTAATGAAATGTTTGATTACGCTAGAACTTTCTCTGTGTTGAGAGGATTGCCTAATAAGAAGTGGCAGCTAGACGACACAATTAATACTATAGAAAAGTACTCCAAGTTTGTAGACGAGAAATCATTTACCAAACGTATCAACGATGAGTTTAGGGCAAGCGTAGAAAATATTTTTAAACGTGAGAGCACCGAGTACAAAACATTAGTGGCTGGAGGAAAAATTCAAGAGGCCGAAGATTTGTTAGAAACTACAGTACAAGACGCCTTAGACGACAAAAGTATATTTGGTTCTGCTAGAGCAGAGATAAGAGCGGGATTTGTAAATAGGGTGTTAAGGCATACTAACAACAGAAAACTAGCAACTCGAAGTGCTTCAGCTTTCGAGGATACAGTGTTACTGCGTATTCCACACGTAATGGCTTCTTACAGGACGCTACTTCAATCTCAGGCAATACTAAACAAATCTTTCGCCGTATACAACAAAGTGGTTACTGATTTCGTAAAGAACATTATAAAGGAAGCCAGTATATTTACAGATGACTCCTCCGCTAATGTCGAACTAATTTCCAAAGAACTAATCAAATTCTTAAGTTCAAACCTACAGTTTACTATCGCGGGAACGGACATGAGTACGGAAGTGTTGTCGAGCGAAACTTTTGCTACGTCATCAAACACGTACTACGGGAAAGAAGCTTGGGTTCAAAAGTTCTTACACAATTTCGCGAAAGTACGAGATTCAGCCGACACTATGACGAACGAGTTTATAAAGGCATTAGAATTTGATACAGATAGTGACGGACTAAGGACAGTAAAAATAGTAGGAGACAAAGTCAACGACGAAGAAGTGCTGGAAGCCATTAAAGAAGATTTCCTGAAATTTGCTGAGGACGATTCACTCATAACTGAGGGATACACCAGGAAGCAAGCTGCTATGGATTTATTCAAATACGCGCTTCTTTCTTCCAGTATGTATTACGAGCGCACAGGATTTGCTCTAATATTTCCATCTAACTGGGTAGTTTCTTACTCAGTGGCCCTAGACGATAGACTACAGAGTGTTATACCTAACGGGAAAGCCTTCACAGACTTGAATCTGTCTATACTCAAAGACAAGTTCCTAGTGCAATTACTAGCTAACAACGATAAACTGTTGTCCAGGACTATAAAACCTTTAGTGGTAAAAACTAAAAAGGAGGGCTCAAGAACAGATCGCGGATATTCTGGAGTAGATGAGATAGACGGTAAAAAAGTATATTTCGATTTAAAGTACCCATTAAGCTACGGCCCGGAATCTAGAAGGTTAACCACCCACTATGACGGAGGTGTATATGCGGTTATATCTACACCTGGATCTCCAAATACTTATTACGCTAAGATTGCCGATAAACCCAAACACCGATTCTACGACTTCTCCCTTTCTAATATGGAAGAGTCCTTGGATATAAGTCGATTGTCTTCTGGAGATATGCCCTTGATTCACAAGGGGCGAATAACAGCCAATAGATTTTCAGGTACAGCCATAGAACCAGAGTATGAAGTTGGAACTAGAATTCTAGTGTTCGATAAGTTGGATCCAGCAGCTAAGACAGCCAGCGTATATAGAATTACCACCGCCAATAAAATGGCAAACGGAGTGTCTTACGGAGTACAACACGTAACAAATTTTGACATTACGAAAGAAGAAGCTGCGGCCGAGAAACGTAAGTATCTATCTATGTTCTTGGAAGATCGATTAGCGCCAACTACTATGGTACCAGACATGGCTTCCTTTATAAGGAAACAGTCAGCGCCTAAAGGGGTAGTATATCTCACCAGCAGTGAAGAAAACATTCCTGGTACGAAGAAACTTGTGTTGCCAAAACTATCTCCAAACATTACCCCGGATGAACAGAACGCTGTAGCCAAGACCATTATAACACAAATTCAACAACTAGATCGTTCGGTCCCATACTACATATCCAGTAAGATACTAGACGCTTTAAATCCTTTCGTGTTAGTACGGGCTAAAGTTTCAGAAGAGCTTACTAGAAGAATTGGTTTTAGAGACTCCAAACAAACAGAGGAATTTGAAGTTGTTAACGAGGTAAGTAAAAACGTAGAACTAGAGCTCAAAAGGTTGTCTTTAATTACATTCAATCTACAGAATCGTCACAAAGTATTATTCTCAGAAGAAGGTCCACATACACACACCTTAAAGCTAGACTCAAGTATGCGTCGTCAAATAAAAGACGGGGATTTATTGTGGGCTGGAGCCGATACGTATTTTTACGTTAACAAGGTTAGGGAAGAAGTACTACAACTAACTGAGTTTAGAGAACCGGTGTTCGCACTAATGGATAACAATAACTACAGCGCGGAAGAATTCGAAAACATATATCAAAAAACAATAAACTGCTAATGATCTGCCCAAGTAAAAACAGTAAGGAATGGCAAGAGGACGTGCGTAAATACGGAGAAGCCGCCGCGTACAGAAGATTTTTTGCTCAACAAGAAATCAAGACGGGCGATCCTTTGCAGGAAGTTAGAACAGAGATCCATAACCAAGTATTGGGTAACGAGGAGTACTACGCTAAAAAATACGCTCCTTTTCTACGTCCTTTGCTAGGTAACCGCTTGGACGCTGAATCCATGACCATTGCTTTTACCCAGAGATTTGATGGGTTGTCTCCAAAGATAAACGGGGATATAGTGGAAACCACTAAAGGAAATTATCTACTTTTCCCCGAAGTGGATACGGAATATTCAGAGGTAATTGACGTACCCAGCGCTATGGACATTATGCTACATAGTCTAAAAGCCAAGTTTGGTATACCTTTCGTAGTTATTAATGACACTTCGCAAAAGTTCGCTGGTCGATACGTAAATCAGGGGGAGAAGAAGATAGTAGTGATAAACGTAGCCTATGCTACAGATACCACACCACTTCACGAATACTACCACCCTTTCGTACGTGCACTTCGACTCCGTAATCCAAGTCTGTTTACCATGATAGCAGCGAGAGCTTCCTTGGTCGATAAACGTGAGGACGTGGAAGAGGTAGTAACTGATTACCTGTCAGAGAATGCTAAAGCTAACAAAGATCGTAGTTACTTGGAACAATTCTGGTACTTCATAAAAAAACTACTGAGAATTAAAGTAGAAGCTACTATAGATAACGCTACTACCTTGTCGGACGTCTTTAACATACTATCGAAGGGTATTGATGTAACTAAAGAGAATACACTAACATCTGCCTATAAGAAGGTGGATGACATAATAAAAGGAATACAAAATAAGATTACGGATCGCCGAAACGATATAAAGATAGACTTTATAGAGAATCTTAAGAAAAACTCGGCGAAGTTTACCACATCCGATCAATCTAATTTCTATCAAAATGAAAATGGTGTTGATGTCGCAAAACGTCTTACCGCGTTCATAGGTGATCGTGAACTAGGTGAGTTCGCGGTAAAAGGCAAGGGTAAGAAGTACACTAGAGCTGAGTGGGAGGCTAGACAGATCTTTAAACTATCGGGTAAAGATTTAGGAGATACACCCATTTCTGAGATAACAGATTCCCTCCAGTATAACGGTGACGTTATTACGTTTCAGAAGCTACTAGAGGCAGTTCAAAAAGAGTTCAATAAAGGACAAGTTTACGGTAAGATGGTGCACTCTTTTATGCAGATGATGCTGGAAAGAGACGTACAGAAAAAAGCACAAATCCGGGACCAAGCGCTTCAATATGCTGGAGCTTATGGAAAACCTTTTACGGAGCTAGAAAAACACCCAGATCTACGTCACATAGCGCTCGCATTTGACGATATTATGGAGAGAGCCGGTTTAGTAGCCGACCCAGAAGGTATTAAAGGTATACCAAAGAGTCAGTTAGACAAAGTAGCCCCAGAGGTTACGCTTATATCTGATTTACTGGTGGACAGTGACAACAATCCTATAGGAACGACTGCGGACGGTATATTCCAACACTATAACAATGAGGTATCACTTATAGACTGGAAAACTGGTTACATAGCTTCGGATATGAACACCGCTTATCTAATGAAATATGGTGCAAAATACGGGCTAGCTGACTCCAAGTTAAATAGAGGTTATCTGGAATTAGCCTTTAGAACAATGATTCTAAAGGAGCATAATCCAGAAATGAGATTTAGAAACATACGAATCGTCAAGCTAAATAAAAATGGCTCGTCGCAGAACATGGATCTGGATCTACAACCTTTCCTATATACCATAGGCGAATACTACAAACAAAATAAGCCTGAGGTATACGCCAAACTACAAGAAAAGAACTTATTAGCGGCATCAGAATACGAAGGGGTAGGAGAAGATCTCATAAAGGTGTTTTCCTCTATAGCACATCTTCCTATGGAAGAGCAGTTACTGTATTTGAAGACGAAACTAGGTGCTCTGCACGCTAACAAGACTAAACAAGAAATTGAGCGAGATCCTACTCTATCTAAGTTGTCTTCTCGGTATACTAACGCTATCCTAGAAATAGAAAAGATACCCGGGTTAAACCTGAACGCGAAGACAGCGGACCTACCTTTTATTGGGGGTTTAAAGAATTTTTCGGATATATCCAATCCCAAGATTCAGACACTGCATAAAATAATGCTTGAGGCTAAAGATAGGATAAGGCACGAGACTTCAACGGTAGACGAGCAACACGATAAATTGTACCAAGAATTGTTAAAGGATAAAAGAAAGCCAAGAGTGTCTAGGATATTAAGTGGCGGTGCTCTTGCAGGTGTTACTTACGGACTCTTTACCCTACAGTTTCTACCATTTGCTGGTGGTATCCTAGCCTATAAGATATTGTCCAGAAACCTAGCTAACACTAGGGAGCATTTCGACTTCATGTGGAGAGAATCCAAAGATGTGGGTAGACCAGGCTTTTATATGAACACGGAAGATTCGTATATAGACGCTAAAGGTAACTTGGTAGAAATGACCCAGGCCCAGAAGAACTACAGAGACTTCGTCCACAAAAGCATGGCTGATGCCTACGAGAAATTTGCACACAAAGTTGTAGAATATAGGAATGGTGATGAGAGCAGGCCGGTGTATATGTACGAACGTCTAGAACTACCACCAGTATTGCCTCCTGACTTCATGCCTAGAATACCGAAGCCAATAGAGGAATTAAGAGAAGAGGAGAGTTTTACCTCTAACTTCTTTGGTCTGAAAACTACGATCGGCGCTTCCGTTAAGAACTACCTTACTAGCTTCATAGAAGACACCTACGAAGATACCAGTTCCCCTATTCCTCTTCGTTATTTTAAACACGACGGTTCATCAGTAGTACAATCACAAGCACACTCCTTTAATGTAGAGGCTAGTTTCAAATCTTTTATGGCTGCCCTGCATTACAAAGATAAGATGGATCCCGTAAAGGATCTATTTATAGGAGTTTCCAATGCTCTTAGCGAGGAGATGGACGAGAGTAGAAACAGTAAGTACCCTAATACCGTAGAGTGGCTGGACAAAGAGTTCTACACACAGGTTCTAGAGAAGTCAAAAGAAGTAGCTATTCGTTCTAAAAAATGGCAGTTTACTGCAGGCGCCAAAACTGAGTTTCTTACCGGCATCCCGAAAGGAACTCAAATGTTTATATCGCAGGATAGGGTGTTAAGGGCAATTAAGACATCCGTAACCTACACAGTTATGTCCTTTAAAGTATGGTCTCCCATAAGGAACGCCGTTATGATCGGACTACAGAACATAACCCAAGCTACTAGGCAGCCTATAAATAATATACTATCTAAAATAATAGGGGTCCCGCCTGAAACATTTGAAGGGATATCTGCCAAAGCGGCGCACCCGGTGTTCGTAGATTTCTTGAAAGCGAAAATATCGGGCAAAGAAGATGATTCGAAACTCTGGAATATAGCGAAGAAGTTTGACTGGTTGCCTGATAACTATGGCTCTTACACTGTAAACAACGATAGGTTGCTATCAGAGGCTATAAAATTAAGCCCTACTTCTCATGCCTTTATGTTCTACCAAATGGGTGAAACTATGGGTGCTTTATGGCAACTAGCCGGCCTTATGCAGGGTACGAAGATAGTTGTAGATGGTAAGGAAATATCTATGTGGGATGCCTACGATAATAAAGGCAACTGGACAGCAGGCTCACGTGGTCAGGTAGAAAGCTCCCCAGGCGTATTTAAGGACTTAACGGAACTAGACGCTCTAGAGATAAAGTCACTGAAGAGAGCTTACGAAAAACTGAACGGGTCCTATCGCAGAGAAGAGAAGACAGCCATTGAGGCCACAGTTCTAGGAGAGTTTCTATTCCAGTTTAAGAAGTATTTCTATCAGTATTTAAAGGTGCTATTCGCAGACCCCTATAAAGACATAACGGTAGGTAAATATGTAATGTCCGGCAAACGCCCTGATGGTATGCCTGTTTATCAGTGGCACTCCGATATAATGGAAGGTCAGATGAGAGTATTGGTAGGGGCCATAATTGCGGGCGCTACCTTGAAACCGGGCGCTGTTAAAGAGTATCTTTCCGATACCTCCAAATTTGGCGAAAACACTCTTAAAGGTCACAGAGCTAGAGCCCTAGGAGCAGCAATCAATACTCTTATATGGTACGCCCTATTATTGACCGTGTTCTTTACTTCATTAGATGATGACGAAGAGAAATCATACGCAGGTAGAGCACTACGTAGGACAATTGATGACTTATCTAGAGGATTATCTCCTACCGACTTGTTTGGTAACTTGGAGAAACCTGTAGTAGCATCCGAGAAAATCGCTAAGTTGGGAGCCGCTACTATGGACTTTATGATGGAAGGTATGTGGGGTAAACAAAACTCCGACGGTTGGCCCAAAGGCTTAAAAACTATAGCACGATCCACACCAGGTATATCGGCAGGTATGCAGTTGAAAGATTTATTTAAAGTTGGTGGCGAAGAAGTCAATTCTCCGTTTTCACCATCACCTCTCAGGTAACCCCTGGCAATATTGAAAAACTAAGGCCCCGCCGCGTCATGCAGCAGGGCCTTTTTGTTTTGGTACTATTTCTTCACAGAGATCTTCGGTAATTCGTCACAATATAAATTCCACTGAGTCACGCGTTCGTCTACTTCCACACGTTCCTTCTCTGTAAGTTCGCTGTATGTTACTTCAACGGGTTTTAAAGCAAAGAGCTTGCCGGTAGAATGTTGCAACACAATCATTCTGTCCAAACGCTCTCCTTTATCCATCGTGTAACGCACACAGCTAGTTATGTCGAATTCTATATTTGCGGAATCTGCTTGACCTTGTGAATATTCCAACTCGGAATTTAATTCACTGATGAGTTCTTGTTCGTCTGAAAACATAACTATTAGTTTAAAAGTTCGAATACTTTTTCCACTCTGGATACTCTTTCTTCCCAGAATTTAGTAATATACTCGGTATACTCCGGGATATCCAAGGGCTTCAAATCTTCCACGGTGATGTGAAGCATTGTAACTTCTGGTGACGGAGCAGCTATCAAACTTGTAACTTTTGTGATAAGCAGTTGTGCCATAACCGCCAGGAATTTCTTCTCTCTTTCAGTCAGTTCACCCGACTTTTCAGTAGTGTTGTTCTTCCGCATGAGGCACTCCCCACACATCTGGCAAACACTGGGTTGCTGTACCTCTTCGATCACTGTAGGGATGTCTGCGCACATAACTTCTTGGCTCATATCTGGGAAAGCCTCTTTCTCGTATGCAGCGCGTAATAGGGAAACAACGGCATTGACATCTATACCTGCTTCCTTTGCCAGCGCGGAGACTGAGGATTTTTTGTTACCGCCTCCCACGAACAAACCTTCGACCACCTTCAATTGAGCGGGAGTCAAGCTTGCCATAATTACACGGTGTAAATGCATATTATACGAATACAAAGTATGTACCGAGTAGCGTGATCGTAATCCGGGATTTGACCTGCGTGCCGTACTTGGTCGAGGGTAGTTTCGGGTACTTGGCTAAAGTTTTCCATAAATTTCAAAGATTGTGATTGCTCGGCGACTGTTTCGTGTGGTCAGTTCCAAGTAATCGAAGTGAAAGTTGAATTTTGTGAGAATTGCTTGTATCAGGGCACATTCACCAGTACCAAAGACTAGTTCACAATGTGACCCTTGTGTACTCAACTGGTTTACGAAGTGGGTTATGAAAACCCTCTTCTCATTAATTGTTTTGGCATAAGCCACATTCGTGAATAAGTCTTTGTAAATGTTCATGTTACTGTTTTGGTTTTATGCAAAAGATGGTATTCTACTGTTCATTGTGAACAAATTTCACGTAGAAAATAGATACGCAAATACCTGAAAACACGCCGTGTATGAAAGCCCAGGCCATGCTGTCAATAGACTTCACGTACTGGCTCACGTGATAATTGATGAAAAGAAAGGCAAGCGCAATAGCTACCTTTTTGTTTGTGATCGTCATAATAGAGTTGAGTTATGATTTTGATATAAAAAAGAAACCCCCAACCCAGCGTGAGCCAGGAAGGGGGTTTCGTGTTTGTGGCGCTGGTCCTCCCGTCAACCCGCCACGAATGGCCTTGAGTACCCAGTCTTTCGAAGGGAATCAAGTTAGTTAACGACAGTTGCGCGTGGCTACCTAATCTTCGCGCGGTTGGCTCCTCCACAAGGACGCCCATAAGCCTTATCAAGTGAGTTTGCTTATGTTTACTTTACGAAGGGTCACGCGGTAGCAAGATCTTCGGTGATCTCTTGTTGGTTCTTTGCTTTACAACCTCACCTGTACAGGTGCTTGGCATATGGGACTTACGGGAATTTCACTTCCCGCGAGGTTGCGGGGTTAACTCGATAATCCATACTCAGGAGGGACTCGAACCCTCAGTACACTTGCGCGTACGACCACTGTGGTCATTCTCTACCAGCCGAATTAACTAGCGGTATTATCGAGGTAATTATGACAGTCAACTTTACTACCATCTTGTCAGTGTCTAGCGAGACAGGCTAGGTCTTTACTTGATTTGTTTTCGTGAGTGCTGTAGTTCATAACACAATGAAGTGAGTGACTACTCTCATATAGGTGATTACGTCCTGTCTTGGAGTTTACTATCCAGGGGGTTATTAAGCGCGGCGCGTTGGCACTGACATCTTGTACAGGATCAAACAAAGTTCGAACAACTCCTCGTTAGAAAAATTGTCTTTGTTTACCTTCTGCCGAAAGGTTTCTAGCAGTTCGGCCCTCGATGCCATTCTTAAAAGACTTTTGGAAGTCCCCCCACCCCCATTACGGAGTCTTTGGTGGTAATCATATACCTGAGTCATAAAACGACCGAAAGAAGGATCAGAAGAAGCTATAACCTTGCGGATATATTCCTTCTTATCTCTTTTTTCTTCCTCTAACCTGTTGAGGTCTTGTTTTGTGATTTCAAGTACGGAGAGAGCGAAGTCCTCCAAAGAAGGCTGCTCTGAAATTCTATTAACTAAATTTGTGTCGCCCGCAATCTTAAGTCGCTGTCAGATTTGGCTCATCTGGCTCTTCAAGCTGTACATCAGTTGCGTCGTTTGGTTTAATATATCCATAGGTTTCTCTTTGCGGTAAAGGTCGTGGCCAGACTTCGGCGCCCTCAGGAAGAGCGACGTTTATCTTGGCCTCCCAATCTTTCCTTCATAGTTCACTTCTTTCGAAGACGAGTCTATTCCCGTATCTCGGGCTAGAAGGGGTGTTTGGGAAGAACTGGTCTACTACCTTTTTATCTGCTTTTGAATACTCTCCTGCAAGGACGGGTTTCACGTAACCTTCGAGCGTATTAATCGGCAATTGGAATACAAACATTCGATACCCCTTCAAGGTGGGCTCGTAATCCTCCACATAATGTGGGGAAGTACGTAAGTAATCCGAAAGTATTTGCGGCAGATCCTGGTTATATAGCATTAGGACGTGTGTCCCTCAGTCTCGGTAGGTCTCCGTTGTTGCGTCGGCAGAAAACGTATCTTCATAATACGGCCCCAATAAGTTGACGGGCGCTTTTTCTTTAAGATCTAACAACGGTGCCAAAAAAGAGGCGGTTATCGAATATTTTAGTTTCATGTTATTGGTTCCTTTTAAAATAAGTTCAAGGGGACTTGCCCCTCATTTTGATAAACTTCACGTGGATACGTCCATTCGTCGGTACTTACGTGCCATAGATAATCTTCCAGAAGTTGGTCAATTCCTTTGTAGTACGTGCCGTTAGAATACCCTCCGTGTAGTCCCGCTAATCTATCCTCAACACTAGTGGTAAAGATAAGAGCAGGATTATATGAGGACACCTTAGTTTCTGATACTATAAACTTAAAGTCAGCTACCTTGTAGTTGAGTTCGGTAATTAGCTCGTAAACAGGTGATTCTGGTTGTTGAATAGCATACTCATACAAAGCAGCTTGGGTGTAATACCCGTACTGCAAGAAGCTATCCTTAAACTGATATACCGATTTTCCTGTCGTTTTCAGGTCAAAGGGCTCTATCAATCCTAATTTATGGTCTACACGTATTCCGTCTAGTAACGCCTTGAAGTCTTGATCCTTGTACTTGAAGTAAATAGGTACTTGGTGCAAGAGCTCGTGGTGTGTTTTGCTTTTGAAGAAATACGAATGTGCGTAGGGGCTAGCTACAATCAACTCCACTGCCTTTGTAGCTGATTCATACTCGTCCTTTGATAGAAGAGTCACTCCTTCAGGACAATTGTTGACTGCCAAGTAGTAGTCTACGGCATCTTTTGTGTTCCAAAAACGCTCTACTACCCAAGCTAGTGACATTTTGTAACCAGATCTTCAGTAGGCTTTTTCGTACGCAAACGTGTCGGACTCTTTCGACAGTCCTGGGGGTAAATTCTGTACAAATGCCCCCATTAAACCGTAGGGTTTGTTTACTTCCAGCACTCTAAAGGTAGTTACTCAATCCGACGGGGATGTAAGCAAACAGTCCACAGCAGAACCAATTCTAAAAGCGGTTGAATCGTCGTTTTCGAACAGCTCTGGGTTTTCCCGCTTTAGTTTCAGTAGTCTTGGATTTTGCGTACTTTTTAATAGACTGTTTGACAGCCTCGTAGATTTGTAGTAACTTACTATCTGTTCATTCTCTCTCGCCATTGTTCCATCTTTTAATGATTTCCGTGCTCACTATTACGTCTATGTTTGTTTTAGGCATCAACAGCAATCACTCTTTTTCTTTATTTTGGTACTTAAATATTTTTCATCTCAAATCAAAATCAGGACGTCTCAAACCTTTGGTTTCCATTATCCATGTATCCCCTATAAAATCTGGGGTAAATACCATGTCCTGATTACTCTTACTCTTTATTCTTAGCAAGGCTCCCTTTCCAATCCGCTCGATAACCGTGTTATTTGTATGGAAAGCGGGAAACAGTTGAAAAGTTTTTTGCTCCTCGAACTGTATTCCCGCCCTGGAAAGGGCCTCAGCGGCAAAGCGCTCTAGCCCATTTCGCATAATTGTCAGTTTTGTCTTCTCCGAAATTGCTGCGGAGTGTGTTTGGTGTTGGCCGCCAGGATATCCATGTATTGCCGTAACGGCGGGATGTCGGCCTGACGAAGTTTGGTGTCAACGTCGAGTACTTCTACTGCGCCATTACTATCAAAACTGATAGTAACGCGAGCGTAGTCCAAGCCCAGATCGTCGACAATGGTTTTCACGAGTTTTACGAACTCATGTTTCGCGGTTGGAATGTTGGTTGCAAGTACCCCGTCTTTGACGGAGTTTTGACCGCGCGCGAGTGTGCGCCCGTTAGCGTTGGGTATTACCTGGGCAAAGCCTTGCGTACCATCCCATGTTTTGGGGCGCAGCACGACTGCGTTGGTGTCTTTGAACTTTTGAAGTTGACCCAAGAGATCAGCCAAATCGGCAATCTCTACGGTCTCCGTATCGTTGAGCAGACGGGCCGGTTGTTTCACGATGGATTCAAGAGTCTCCATGTCAAACAGGCCGTTTTTGGATAATGATTCGAAGGGTTGGTGTTCTGGAACGGGGTAACCCAGCTTTTCCAGCTTTTTGAAGAGTTGTGGTTTGTTGTTTACAAGTTTTACGAGGTCGGGTGGGTTGATGTGGACTTTGCTTTTGCGGATCAAGTCCTCGCTCAAGTTGGTTCCTGAGAAACAACCGGTGGCTGGGTATCTTGGATCCATAAACATTTTCCCCGCGCCGGGGAGTGCCATGCTCGTCGCTTTGTCGACTACCATACTACTACATTATTTAAGAGTGAGTTTATACGAGTGAAGAATCTCCCCCCAAAGAACCCAGAATGGGCAGAGAAAGGCGAGGGATGAACCCCCTCTATGATGTGGTGTTTTGGGTTGGTAATCAAAAACTTGTGGGCTTGTGCTTTTTTCCCCCACAGCACCCAGACTATAGGAGTATCATTTTTATTGAGAGAAATGAGTAACTCTTTGAAGAAGGGTTCCCAAATCGCCAGATGAGATCCTGGCTTGCCCTCCTCCACTGTTAAGGCCGAGTTTAATAACAGCACTCCCTGGCCAGGGAGGTGCTCAAAGTAAGAAAGTGTGTTTTCATTCGCTTTTGAGGGGTTGCCTGTATCAGAGGCGATCTCCCTTAAAATATTCCTCAGGGAGGGGGAGGGGTTTTTTGTTTTTGGGTTGTCGAACGCTAAACCTGTTGCAGATCCAGCATCGTGGTAGGGATCTTGCCCCACAATTACGACCCGTACTCGATCAAATGGCACCTCTTTTAAGGTACGAAAAATGAGATGTACAGCCGGAAAGACTACTTTCGTCTTGGCTTCCTCATTCAACACAGGAACAACTTTGTGTTTAAACACATCGAAAGCCTGTGTTGCATTGGTGAGCCAGCTACTGTGAACCAAGTGACTAAGGTTATCGTGCTTCATTGGGGGTTAGAGCGGTGTCGGCTAAAATGGATGGGCCCTCTGGACTGTCCCGGTAGAGCCAAACGTGAACCGAGTCAAGACACTCGGTACCAGCTTCGCAGGATGCAAAGGCGTTTGAAACTTGAGAGCGATACTCTCGTGTAGCGGTGGGAAGGTGGGACACGTCTTCGATGGGGACGTAGATGAGTCGACCGTTGATGTGGTCAAACGTCTCAATTTCCACTGAGTAGCTGATGTTGCTCTGGTACTGATTAGCGATAACTTGGTCAAGCTTTCCTCCAATATCCACACGGATAGTTTGAAGTACGGCAAACAGCAGACACGCTATTATCGCGGCCCACAACAATGGGAGCAGGGACAGCGTAGTAGCGATAATTTTGTTAGAACGGAACATAAGAACTATTGTTTTTAAACTGTGAACGTATTTTCTTCTTCAGATGTCTAAAAGTTTTTACGACACCGAATGCTTTTTGATAGTCGGAAATGTCTTTAAAAACAGATCCGGTAGTTACGTACGGTAACCTGTGTTTTCTGGCTAGAGTGGCGGAAGCTAGTAACCCCGCTTCGTCATTGTCTAGAAATAAACACACATACTTAAAACGACTCTTGAGAATTTTTACGTACATATCTATTACTTTAGAGGCTTCCGTGTTCTCAGCTAGTCCATAGGTTTCCCCGTTAAAGCAGATAGCCGGAAATCCGTGCTGCCTCAACACCATAACATCCTTTATAGATGAGGTGATAAAGCACAATACTCCTCTTTTTTGTAACTGAAAAAACCCACCCACATCTTTTCCGTCAGCGTTACCAGCCCATTTTTTGTGTTTTTCAGCCAACGGCCTGTATACCTTTATGTGCCCCGATATAAATTTATAGATAAATATAGGATTTGTCTTAGTAGATCTGGCCCAATAGGTCTCATTTCTGTATACCGACTTAGCTAAAAAACAATACTTAGCCGCAATAGACAAAGGGATCTTAAAGGTATCCCAGTAAGTAGTGTTCTCTAGTTTATCTGGTACAAAGTCAAACACCACTGACTCCTTGTCAGTAGCTAACGACTCCCGCTTATCCATGCAGTTCTTATCGGCGTTGAGCTTAGCTTCTGCTTCTGCGTACGATAGTCCAAACTTCTTCTGCACAAAACTTACGACATCATCCGTAGCGCCCGTGCCAAAATCCCGAAAATACAACTTACCACGCGCAGATTTGAAGAAACTACACGTAGGGTGTCTGTCTAAGCGTAAGGGCGATATATACATCTTTCCCAACTCTACTTTCTCGCGCAAGTAATACTCGAAAGCGGCTTCCTGGGTAACAACATCTCTTCAATTTCTGTAATCGTTCGCTTTCATACATACAATAATAAAAGGGGTACGCCTCCAAAGAAACGCACCCCTTCATAAGTTTACACTAGACTAGTGAGGTCCTCGCTAGACATAGCTCCGCTAGCAGTAGCTGTGTTTGCGCGATTGGATTCCATCAGCGAAATTGCCTCCAATTCTTTCTTCGAGAATTTTAGAGAAGATACACCTCCCGGAATGTGGCGTTCCACGTAGGTGCCGTACGATGGTACATCCGGGTACTTTTGCTCTTTCCGATCTGGAATTACCTTTAGATTAACTTTTGTTCCCTTTTTGTCGTTCAACAAAAGGGATGCGCCGGCTACAAATGATTTGTAGTCCCCAGCTTCAAAAGCATCTACCACTGCTGGATCTAGTACAGCCACCATCACTTGCACGATGTGGCCTATATTGCGTGATTCTTCTCGACTTTTCGCGTCAGTAATTGACTCTCCTTCCAGCGGAGAAGCCCCAGTTGGGGTAAAAAGCCGTTTGTGTAGGCTACGACCACCTTGATTGGCGTAGTTTATATCAGTTCATGTTGACTCTGTCGTAAGTCCGTTAAACATAACAGACCCGTCTGTATGAAGGCCGACAGGTATTTTGATTCCGCCTCCTTGGTTGTCAGCCGCAATCTCTGCGGCGAATAGTTTTGCTTGATAAGCCATAGTACTCTGGTTAATTTTACGTAGTTTCCGCCTCAAGGACGGTTTTTCTTACAAATTCGAGATTGTTCTCGATCTTATCATCGAATACTCCCATAACAGAGCGGGCTTCAGTAGTACCGTCGTTCTGTGTGATAAGAGAATATTCCATCTTACCGTCAGCGCCCTTCGCTACCTTAGAATAAAGGTTGTACGAGAGGAACGCATTTAGGTTAATTTTGGTAAGTTTTTTACCGTTTGTCATAGTCCGCCAGTGAGTAACGCCATTGGCTTCGTACGGCTCGGTATGTGCCATCACAAGCACTACCATATCATCCCGCTTGATATCACGGATGAGCTGGTATAGATTTCACACATCACTGGCTAGCATGCCTCTTCCACATATTTCTATGTGGCACGGATCATATCTTCTTTGTTAGGATTTTGCATTTTCACTAGTAGGATTAAAATACTTCACTTTTACAGGTACTTTATCTAAGAAAGTATGAGAGAATCTATAATCCCCACAATTACCTTTTCTGCGTATAGATGTGGTAATTCCTGTACCATCCATTTGAATGGCCTTTGAAGCTTCTTTTATGCTGGAAAATTCTTTTATAAATTCTCCAGTAAATCTACTATACATGAAAACCTTTTTACTAAAAGCTTCGCGCATTTTTTGAACATGCTCTGGTGATTTCTTTTTTCCAGACATAGCAAGAGACTTTTTTAATCTAGTCTCATCGCTTTGATTATTACCTGGTAATCCATCACCACCATCAGTCATATTTAGGAGTTGGAAGCCCCTGCGACGTAAATTTTTAATAATTCGTTTTTCCCATTTTAATGTATCTATTCCACACATAATAGGGATCATTATAATATCGTATCCCTTGTCTATACGTCCAAAAATTCAATTGCAGTTTTTAGTGTTCATTCTTCGAGAATCTTGTAGATGTTCTCTAAGTCTTTTTCTTAAAGTGCAATCGGTTTTGCCTATATATCTTATTTTGTTATCGCGTGTGTCGCTTAGTGCATAAATACAATTACAAAGTCCTGCCGTTTCGGGCTTTTCCAGTCGCCCTACTCCCCTTCGGGGGGATGATCTCTGAACGTTCTCCTGTTCGGAGCTTCGCTGCTGATTGTCCAATTCCATTATTTTTTAACATTCAAGCTTGTCTTTTTTTCAAAACTACTTTGTAGTACAATAGACTCTAAGGAGATTCCAGCAATTAGACAGGTACCGGACCTAACTATTGATCCGCCCATTTATCGCGAGAAGGCGACTCTAGTATACGCATCTCTTCTGCAGTCATCATGCCATTAATAGTATCTATTACGATACAATTGACATCCTGACGAGTTTCTGAGACCGCCTTTACTAGTTTATAGATAGTAGCTGGATCGTCTGTTTCCGCGTAGTTCTTATTCTCCTTGTTGTAGTCCGTCTTCCAACCTTTCCACGACAATCCTTTCTTATCTGGTGATATGTAATATGTTTTCTTGGGGTCTAAGAATCTTGCCCCAGTCGTTTTCCCACTAGCAGCGGGTCCCGATATTTGTACTAATACCATAATTATATGTCTATTTGATCTACGGTAGCGTTTACGAAGTTTTCTACCATAGGAATTATAACTGTTTTACCGAACCTCTCTTTAATCAAGTGCCAATATATCATATGTCGACCATCAGGTGCGCGCCGTGGCAACCCGTTTGGGTGTTTGTCTCCTTGAGGTGGCCCGTAGAAATTCTTAATGCCGTTGATGTTGGCGGGCCTGTGAGATATCATTACGTAATCAGAACAGTGATATATGCTAGATGCAGCAAATATATCGTTTCTGGTGGGGTAATGCAACAATGGGTTAGATGTGCGTTCGGGTCTTTCTATGTCTCGATTGAGTTGAGAAAGTACCAAGAATATACATCTTAATCCTTCTGAAGCGAAGTACTTCTTTAACTCCAGAAAATTTGTCATAAGTTCGTCGATCACGGCTTTCTCCGCGTCGCCTGTCTTACCTTTAACCAGTGTGGCGTGGTCAATTGATACCACTAAACCTTTATTTTGAGCCGCAAGATCCCTTTCCATAGCAAAGGTAAGTATAGTTTCCTTTATTTGTTGGGGATTACCGGGCACATCTACATAAAATATAGGTGCGTTACGGCGCGACTCTAGCACTCTTAATACCTCCTTATACGATTCTTGGTCAAGAGGTTCTTCAGCAGAGTATATCTGCTTCAGGGATTTTTGTACTTTCGATGACGTATAGCGTGTTAGCTGGTCTTCGATCAACATCTCAAAATCAAAGGAAAGAATCTCGAAAGGTTCCTCGTTCAATTCCAAGAAGTCACGCTTTATCTGTTCTAGTATGGTGGACTTGCCTCCCCCTGACAGGGCAGCAATGGTAAATATGCGATTTCAGTCTACCCCGTTCAACAGAGCTTTGTTAAGTTTAGGAAACGAAGTCTTTAAAGACTTTACTTCACCAGACCTAAGACGCTCGATATAAGTTTTGGTCGAATCTACTCCGTGGGATATATGCCTTACTTTTAAACTCATTATAGTAGTTCGTCTGTTTCAATTTTTTGCGTGGTAACAGGGAACACAACCTCGTTGTATGCTTGGTCGTTTAACCATTTAGCCGGCCCCTTCATGTACGTAAAAGAATTTGTCCTGCCTGAGTCTTGTTCTCTATTTTTAATTTCTTGAGTTAATGCCGCTATTAGGAATGGGGAACCTACTTTTAAACACTCTGCCTGCCACGCCTTAAAAGTTTCCTTTTTGTTTATCTTAATAGCTCGGGTTTTTGGGTAGTGTGCGAATTGGTCGGACGCTGGGTACAATTTCCAAAAGGTTTCAAAATCTCTTGTGTATTGTGTTACGGACTGTTCTTCCTCCTCATTAAGTAAATTGAAAAGTAACGTAATCCCAGCGTCCGAAGGTGTCATGGTACTTTCCTCGATTAAGCCTCGACACGCTAGAGCTTTGACGATGTCTGATTTTATCGATTCTGTTTCCGACGTTAACAGACCTGCTGTCACAAGGTAGAGGTAAAAAAGCTCTTCTATAGTCAGATTCTCTGAAATAGAGCGCTTGTATGTATTTCACGTTAATTTCATATATTGCGTTTCGGTATACGGTTTGTTTCAGCAAATCTAGACGTTTAATATCGTCGTCGAGCAGCTTGATAACCGGTGCGGCTGTGTGTATAATACTGTAGACGTCAGTTACGCAGTGCTCTGGTTCATGGTAATAAGACGAAGTTAATACAGTAGAATGGAATGCTTCACGAAAGTGCAGGATAAACCTATACTTTCTCGTATCTTTTATGTAAGCATGAACCGTGAATTTAAAACACAGGCATGCTTCTTTTAATAAGAGCAAATCAAGTTTACCGTTCATGTTCGTCTGCTTGTTGGTGCATGAAAAGTATGGCGGGTTCAAATTCAGTCCAAGGTCCTTCTCGGGTATCAAATTGACTACCTACAAAACATACAACGTAGTATCTACCCCAATATTTTACTAGGTCCCAACTACGAAAATTGTTTTTATTGGTAGCGGCCAGGCTGTACAAAGAATCCTCTGTTTTGAACTTAGGAAAACTTAATGGGCCCATTATCTTATCGTGTACGCTTGCTGTATGGCCAAAACAATCGTTTCCTCAAGAGACGAATATGGGCCTTTGCCGCGTTTTTTTATGTAAGTACCATCCTTTGATGTGGTAGAGGATGGGTATGTTAGGTCGTATCCATATGACTTACCACCACGACGTGTGGAAAACAAAATGAGTTTCATTCCAACATAGATGTGCCCTAAGTCAATGGTCTCTAAATGACGTTTACTGAGTGGCGTTGGCATTAGTAAGGTCGTGAATTAGCTAAGTCATAGTACGCTCGGGTGTATAGGTCGATCATTACTTCTTCCCAATCCTCCCCTATAGGAGTACCTAACGGACCTAAGCGTCTGGAGTTGCGGGAAGAATCTTTTGTGATTACGCTATATTCACCACGGAAATGGCCGGTGGGTATGCTGAATAGCTTTAACTCAGCAAATATGTCGTTTTCGGTCCAGTATATGTCTTCCCAGATAAGCATGAGCTTTACGTTAAGGGTGGAGTCCAGTCGTCTCCCTTTTCTAGGATGGCGGCTAATATTTTTTCAAAGTCCTGAGTGTTATCTACGGAAAGTGCTCCCCTAGTATGTCCATTCTCACTTCTTTGACGAATGTGATACCCCTCAAACCGGACACCTGGTGCAATATTGACTATATATTTTCCTGTTATGATCGCAAAAGTAGCTAATACGCCCCCTGCACGACACTCTCCACACACATACTTACCTTCACTGTTGACGTGGTTACGGAGAATAAAAGCAGGCGTATGTAGCTGGTCTACACCTACAATGTGTTGGCACAGATCACATTGGTCATCTACGAAGCGTTGCAGGAATCCGTTCACCCTTCTAGGGTAAAGGAACCTACCCCCTTTGTTTCTAACCACATAACCATAAGCACACGCACCACACTGGTAAGCATTTACTAGGTTATTGAACATACGACTCTCTTGTTCCTCCTTTGTGATGTAGTAAGTCTGCGTACACGTAGGGCAGTCTTCTTCTACAAATTCGTTGCGATAGAATTGCTCTATATTGCCTTCTGGCAATCTGTTCTTGAAATCTTGCAAACATTGTTTACACACAGCAACATCACCCCCATCTATGTGATACAAATCATTCCCGCACGGTACGTGTAAAGTAGCGTTAAGGTCCTCTTCCCTCAATTCTATACTGCAGAAGTAACAATGGTCCCCGTTGTAATAATCGTCCGGTAATCCTGAACCGCGTTCGTAACGACCGTCAAGATGTAGTAGTGAGTGGAATACGTCTTGATCGAATTTACCTTCGTGTAGAAGCTTATCGATTCGAGCGTTTTTCACTATATCTCTTCTAATCGTATCGCCATCTATGCGGCGGTTGGTTATCACTTCATCCATCATATCTACGCTATTCTGGCAAGTGTGGCATAGGTATACACCTTCTATAACACGGATGTTAAGGAGATTTGTCAGTTGACGACGTTTTAACGGATTGTTGTCATGCCTTTCATCACAGAAAGGGCAGTAAATGTGCATGTCCCCGTGAGGGGCGGTATAGTTCCCAATATTATGTGGTATGAAAGTACCGCGAGATCGTAAGTACCGGCTTAGCTTTGAAGTTCGTTTAGATTCGTCACTCATTTTGTAACGGATTTTAACCCGGCTTTGACTGTTTTTTCCTCTACCCAATTCTTTTCTACCGTTTTTTCGGTGTAAAGATTGACGAATAAAGGACGACGTTTCCCCTCTTGGTATCTGAGAATACGACCAAGTTGCTGGGTGTTTGTAAGTTCTGTCGACACGCCGGATAAGCAAATTGCTCCGTCGATGTCTGGTATGTTTACTCCCTCATTAAGTGCGTCTACACCTATTAGGATATTGAAAAGCCCGTCATTAAATTCTTCTAACGTTTTTACACGTTCATCTTTCTTGAGTTTGGAGTGGTATAATCTACCCCCAACCAAACTCTGAAGACTTTCAGCGAACTTAATGCTCTTCGTTAGCAGCAATCACTTGCGCTCCGGGCCAAATTTTTCTATAATTTGCTGCGCTACACCTATCTTAACGGTGTTGTTATAAACAACCATTCGGCGCATTTGCATTGAGGACCAATACCCAGTACACGCTTTCGCTAACTCCTTGTCCGAGGATTTCTGCTCGTATTTAGCTAAATCGAATACATTACGGTACTTATAGGATAATATAGGATCCTTGGCCCTCATAGCCGATAACTTGATGTTGGCGTAGTTGAAGTTATTATCGAATACTCTGTACTTACCCGCCAACGATTTTGCCATAGGCACGCTCAGATTGTAGATGGAGAACTTAGGCAGTATACCTTTCTCCACCACTTCCATTAAGTGTTTTTCGTACACCACTGGGCATACCGAGTTTAGAAAATCTTGATACTCCTCATCATCCGGTAAGGTGGCGGTCAGGCATAGTAAACTCTTAGCCTTTATATTCTGAAACACCTTTCGATATTCCAAGGACAGCGCTCGGTGTACTTCGTCAATTATAACCAAATCATACTCTGAAACATACTTGTACGCCGACTGTATGCAAAGATAATCAATTCCATCCGTATTTCCAAGCTGTTCGGAAAATAATTTTTGAAATTGGTGTACTATAGGTATCCGGGAGGTGATGACCAAAGTCTTTGGGGGGTTCCCAAAAGACCTGTAGGCCATCACCGCTAAGTAGCTTTTCCCGGTACCTGTGGGCAGTATCACACTGCCCCACTTATTCGCCTGCGCTCATGCTTTGAGGGCTTCCTCTTGCAGAGCGGTAACTTCACTTCTTAATTTCATCTCTTATCTTTTACGGAGCAATCAGAACACCAACCGTGCTCATCACACTCTCCTACGATTGTACTAGTGCATTTAGTGCACTTTTTATTTGTGCGCAACCCAGAGCAAGTTCCACAGAAATTCTGGTAAGCTTTGGTGGGGGTAAAGTAAACCCCACAACCTTGGCAACTTTTAAATCCCTGTTTTCTACGCTCGCAGGCTTTACACAGCTTACGCCTTTTAAGCGTAGCCTTCCTACAATTCGGGCATATACGCATGGTTTTGCTGTCAGATGATGACGCTGCGTACATTTCCAGTTCTACATGACAGTTTAAGCACTGTCCGTTTTGTGACACGTGCCCTACCTGTTTGCAGGTACTACAGACTTGAGTAGACAAATCCTTAGGAACGAAATCCTCACCATAGAAACAGGTAGGACATTTCGTACTTCCTTCGGCGTATATGTCGCACTCTTGACGGCACTCAGAGCAAACTAGTACACTTTCCTCCTGGTGCTCGCGGCAAAGGAAAACTTTCGTGACGCGACTTAGGGGTATAGCGCTGTCTTTCGAAAAACAATCCAGACAAATGTACGCTATGTTTACCTTTTTCTCTTCCCCACAATCGTGGCAAGTACCTTCGTCTGCCTCAACCCATTTTATTCTATCGACTTTGAGAAGCGACTCATAAGCTGGGTAAGCACCGCACTTTTTGCAATTATGTTTGCAATTGCCGCAAGTAGCCTTCTGCAGATAATTATCGTGGGGGCAGTTGATGTTGAGGCACTGTCTCTCTGCCCCCGTGGCTAGTTTTTTAGCGCTGGCAACGTTACGGCCCTGTTCGTCAGGTTCTCCAACGCCTCTTTCACCTTGATTTTCAGCTGAGGCTTGGTATCACCGTGCGTGGTCTTAGTGGCCCCATCTTCCAGGGTTTTGATTCCCATGTTGACGTCGGCAAGGGCGGCAAATACCTTCATTCTCTGGGTCTCAGGCAATTTCAGGTACGCTGGGAGGATTTTCTCTACCCAGTTATCTGGCTTGTCAACTTCCAGGAAACTGAGGGCCTTAAGAATCTGGTTCTTTGCCTCTTTGGATTTAGGTTTGTCTTTATCCTTATCCTTGTCTTTATCTTTGTCTTTATCCTTGTCTTTATCCTTATCATCATCAGCCGGTGGTGGTACGTCAAACTGATCGCCAAATACGGCGTGTTGAATGCCTTGCCGAGTAATGGTCATCTGCAGAGCCAGCACGGTCTCATAAATGATTAGGAGCAAGTGGAAAGATGTGATAAGCACTGAGCTGACCATCGCGGGATGAAGATTCGCGAACGGAGAGAACTCCGGCGGGAAGTGATTGTCCGCAATTACCTTCGCTAAGAAGGATTCGTGCATGAAACCCATCTTCACCTTTAACATGGCCCAGAAACACTCTAAATTGCCCGTGTTGTGCGTGACGTTTGCCATCGCTAACATATTGATAACAGGCGCACCCACCGACAATATGAACGATAAAAACATCAACATCAAATTGGTGGATATCAGACCCAATCTCGCCCCCATAGGAAGGCCCTTAGCCACAAAGCTATTGAAAAATTGACCCGAATATTTTGATAAACCAAAAGCGCCCACTATTGATATGGCGGCAGCAATTAGGTGAACCGTCATACGGACGGTAACGTTTGAGTCCAAGTCCTTTGCGCTGCCTAACAGGGCAGCCTCTGAAATTAGGGCGGCGAGTTGCAAGCCAATCAAATACGTGAAATTGTACTTGATAATGGCTCGCGCCAACAGCACGCCTGGTTCGAGGTTTTTTAGATTCGGGTCTTTTTTGGCCTTCTCGTAGAGAAACCAAGTTACCAACCCCACTATGGCGAAAAACGCCACAAACACAAAGGTAGCCTCCATTATTTATTTCAAATTTTTGTAATTACCGCCTTAGCGGGAATATCGAGGTGATTAGTGTAAGCTCTAGAAGCCTCAAGACAGCACTTCTCGAGTATTTTAGCTACAGTACCTGCTAAAGAGGCCGGGCACTGTAGTATTATTTCATCGTGCACAAATAACACTATCTTAAATGGTATTTTCTGCGCGTATTTTCTTAACAGTATCCCCGCGTATTTGCCTATATCGGCCGCGGTACCCTGGATAGGCACATTTTGGCTCCAGCGTTGTATCTTAGAGTTATGATAGGAGAACCATTCAGTTGCCTCAGGTCGTACATCTCCTCCTCTAGCTTTTTGCCGTTCAATATAACTCTTAACTTGTACGTATTTTTCATAAAAAGGTATAAAAGATTTCCTACCAGACACTTCATTTATCAGGATATACCCATTTTTCCGTGTGAGCTCTCCCTGTGCTTTGAAATAAGCTTCCAACTTCGAGAATACACCGTAGTACCACCTGATTGTTTCTTTTGCCTCTTGCATCGAAATGCCAAATTGATCGGCCAACTTCTTCGCACCTCCCCCATATCCTATTAAGAACCCAATGGATTTGGCCAAACGACGTTCTTCTGACTCCTTAGTAAGATCGGGGTTGTTGTAGGCAATCTTAGCAACCTCTAAGTGGAAATCGGTACCCGCACCACACGCCTTTAGCATATTGGGGTCACCTGATTTGTCTGCGATCAATCTCGCTTCCTGGTTGGAAAAGTCTGCTACTACTAAAACGTCGTCGTCTTCTGCCATGAAAGCAGAACGGTATACATCTCCTCGGCTGATGTTCTGTAGGTTAGGGTTGGTCGATGATATACGTCCAGTGCGCATGATTTGCATAAAGGATGAGTGTACTCTATCTGAGTGGGGGTTGATGTGCCTTAAAAACTTCTCTCCATACGAAACCGCCTTTTTCTTCAGCAGTTTATACTCTAAATAGGTCTTGAGAATGGGAAATCGTGCTTCCTGTTTGAGAAGGACTATTCTGCCTACACTCTCTTTTATCTCCCCCGTTTTCTTATCAAGGGTAAGCACATCAACTCCCACTTCTTTCAGATATGAGACTGCCTGTTTAGGGCTATCCCAATTAATATCTTTGATAGCGAGCAACTCTTGCCGCAATTGTTCGGCACTGGTTTCGACTATACGGGCGTTTTGTATCCACTGTTCTTTGTCTAAGTAGATACCATTAAGCTCCATATCACCCAACACCTTGAGAAAATCAAATTCTAGTGTAAGAGTGTTAATTAAATCCAGTTCTTGAGCTTTCGCTAGTAATTTCTTCTTCAGGGCGTACGCAGCCTCCACATCAAAAGCGCCATAATATATCTGCTCGAAGGAAAAATCCTTGTCGCCGATATCAGAGAACGAACTTCTGATTTGTTTTGTGACGGTGGGGGCAAATAAATTCCCTTGCGGTGAATAATATTGGCGTACATAACGAGCCACAGTCTGCTCTAAGGAGTAGTGGCCTTTTGGAGCCTCTAATCCGCATTCTATGACTTGTGCTGCTAACATTGTATCCCAGACGTTTTCCAGCGTTATATCGTAGTTGGTGCGAATAACTTGGTAGTCGTACTTGAGATTGTGGCCCACAACGGGTCTGTTTGTAGCCTTAATGTATGCAAGTATAGCAGTAGGATCCGTCTTTCGAGTGTCCAGTACCACTTGCGTACTATCGTAGCCAATTTGGAGCATGACAACCTTACGATCAAACAAATCAGTAAAATCACCAGTAGTCTCCGTATCGAGTGCGTATTCAGGTCACTCACTGATTATTGGCATGATTTCTGCCGGACAGATTGATGTAATCTGCCCTTCCCGCACCAACCATGCGGTTGTCAATTGCTGTGTAACCGTTTTTGTATCTGCGCATTCCGACGATAACAACGTCGGCTGTATTATCAATGGGTCCATTTACTTTTTCTGGTGTTGGTTCCTTTACGGGTGCGGCTATGATAGTCGACGCCTTGCCCAACATACTGTGGTAGAGCGTATCCGCAAACTTTGTGAGTAGGGCGGTCATAAAGACCGTAAATAGAGTTGCCATATTTTGATATAAGGAGGGGGAGAGTTGCCTCTCCCCATACCTATATATTCAAATGGATGTGGTCACCCGTTGCGTCGGGGTTAAAGAACACATACTCCGAAGCTGCCGGTACATTTAGATACTTTCGTACCTTCCTGGATCCGGGAACTCCTTCAATGTAGAACGTAACCCCGTGTTGACGGAGTCACTGCTTTCCTTCTTCGGAGATTAAGAAGGCGATTACCTCCTCATTCCACTCCAAATCGACGGCTTTACCGTGAAAGTGTTGTGAACTGTGGTTATAATGCCTTCTTAAACTGTTAATTCGTGCTGTTGGACCTGGGTAGGTCTTCATAGTATAAATTAATTCCTTACTTACATTGGTGTCAACCGGTGTGTAAAGTAAGAAACCGAAGAAGTTTCCAGTGGTACAAAGGCCAGTTTTCCGAGACTTTCACCGCTTACCGGAGTAAGGGTGAGTTTCTTCCAACTTTTTCATCTGCAACAAGAGTGTATCGGTGTTTCGCGATATTTCGTTGAGCATCTGTCTTGTTTCATCAATTTCCATTCGAGTTTGGTCGAGCTGGCTTTGTTGAAAATCGAACTTCTGTTTTGTGACCAAGATTGAGGCTACAAAAGTAAGCACGATTAGAGCGGTCTTTGTCCACTTTTTCAAGTATTCCATATTTGGTGATTTAATGTTTACTATCCCCTTATCTAAGATTTCGGGGTGTTGCTGCCTAGTAGCAAAGCCGTAAGGCTTTATCCACTCATCTTAGTTCGGCAGTTTGCATATCGGTTCTTTTATGTTCTTTTGGAACAAAAAGCTCGACATACACATCAGGAGACATCGTGGTATCCCACTCCGTTCCATAATGCACTATCCTTCCAAACTCAATTTTAGCCTTCGAATAGTAAAGACTTCTACCGAGCTTATTGGAAGTTCATTTTAGCCCGTCTTCTGTGTAGGACACATTGAGGGGCATTCCATCTTTTTTCCGGCGTAACACCACGAATTTTTTATCCGTTAGGTATTTCGCCAGGGCAGCGTTAATCATGGTTAAATGCGGTCTGTGAGGGGTGCTTTCGGCACGGTCACTGGTACTGTACTGCTGCCCCCTCCTTTTAACAGGGTGTTTGCCATCGAAAGGATGTTCTCCAGCGATGGCGCTGTCAGCCCGGCGATGCGTCTCGTACTGTTGATGAAGTGGTCATCATATATGTACGTGTCCTTGTCGTTGCATACTCCGAAGTGGAGTTCTGACTTTCGATAGTACACGGAGCCGCCGAGACATTCTGCGAAGGTAAGGAATGCGGAGTAGCCTATGCCCAAAATTCCGACCTTGGCCTGCGCTTGCTCTTGCTGGCGCATGTACCAACTCAGGGTGTTAAGGCGAAAAAACTCCAGAGCCTGATCTTGTGGTGGGATGTTGGGCGGTAACGTGCTTTCTTTGAGAAAATACGACACGTTAGCATTTATACCGCCGGAATCGGGCAATAACAGCACACTCCGGTGATGTTTATGTGTCTGGTTGGGCGAAATAAACACCACTTCCCACTCATTATCGAGAAAAAAGTTCCTAATTGCGAGCGTTTTACAATCGGTGTACGGTTGCAGGATTATTAATCGTTTTTCTAACATCGTACCTGGTGGGATTTGGCGAAGTCCAAGACGATTCCGCGCAGATGGTGGACGGTGATTTTTGCGGCACACCTCGTAATTCGGCCTTTTCTCATTTTCGAATACTGGAAGGCGAGAATCGATAGGCCGTCTTCGGTCACAGCGGTGTAAAATACGCCTACGGTCTCCATGTGTGCTTGAACTTGCGGTAGTGTGGAGCACTCATAGTCTACGTATTTATGCAACTGCATTGCTGGTGGTGTTTTCTCGTTTTTCTTGGAGAAAACTTCGAAAAGTTTATGTAGGTCGTTCATCGCGGAGCTTTTTTAGTTTTCGGACTGTTTTGATGAGTAGAGTTTCCAGGCATACTTGCCTGTTCTTTGACTTCTGGGTCAATACGAAATGCGTACAACGCACTGTAATTTGAACCCCCACAGCAGATTTCTTTACCGGGTATATGATTAGGGTCTGTTCAACTGTAACCCCAATCTCTTTCAGGTTTGATACGACCATTTCTATGGTCAATATCTTCCCAACGTTGATCCTCTTCTTTGTGTTGAGTGGTTGCCCGAGATGCGAGGCGAGTTCTTCGTGAACGTACATATAACATAGTTTTTGTCGCGCTTCCGCTGATAGAAGAATTTCGATAGTGGGCACGAAGTTGGATGATTTCGTAACGGCTAAATTGAACTTCGACGTCCATCAGCCGGCTGTATTTTTCTCGCAAGGGTACTTCGAACTCCAAACCGAGTTCTGCTTCCAGTCTGTCAGTAAACAGTCGGTGGTACAGGTCTGCTATAGCGGCGTCCGCGTTTTGGCGAATTACGAGTTTTCGCACTCGTTTAGGTGTAGAAGGTAGCCCCCATTCAGGACCACTGTCATCCAGTTCCTCGTCGTAGGGGTCATACTCTGCGACAGCGTGGCGCCATCGATTATATAGTCTTTCTTGCAGTTTCATTCCAGTATGGTTAATTTTTTACCCTTCAACAGGGGCGTTTTTATTTTCGAGACCGGTACATTGAATTTTTTTGCCAACCCAGTTGGCGTGTCCCCATCTTTAATGATGTAATGGTCGGGACTGGAGGGAGCATTGTGGATTGGCTCCTGCACCGAACGGGCCGTCGTAACGCTATAGGACACCACTTCGGAATCTTTCATTTTGATCCTGATAGTAACATCGGTAGGCTCGGGCGCGTTTTTGATGCAAGATAAATCAACGACCAACTGTTGAGTCGGATCTTCTTTGGTGATGGTGAATGTCGGGGTAGTGTCAGATACCGTGTACACACTGTCGGTGAGTCGGGTAGTTTCCGGTACGTACACTTCGTTTGATCCTTCACACCCAATCAAAGAAAGGGCGGCGATAAAAATGAGGACGAGAATTTTGAAATACCTTTTCAAAGTATTGCCTTTTTGAAATGTTAAGTGGTTTATCGTACGCGGGCATGGTCTGAGCCCACAAAGATACGATCTTATTATGGTTTTTACTCCAAAAACAGGAGTAATTTTTTTTCAGGAGAGCTTTTTTTTCTGCCGTAGAGAACGGACTAAAGGCCGCCGTGTTCCATATATACTCCTGCTTGGGTAAGCACTCCATGTATTGCGTTAACCGCATACTTAGAACAACCTTATCGTTATCCACCTCAGTACGATCAAATGCGGCATGAGGGATTAATAACTCTTTGGCTAAGTCGGAGTTTATAAGGGCGCACGTTTTATCGATCATGGTTTTATCCAGACCGATTACAAAATATGGATGATGCCCAGACAGAGATGGGAATAATTTAAGCGCAGGGAAGCGTTGATTAAACAACTCGAATCCCGGGTCATATACAGCCCCCTTCACTAATAGAGCCTTACGGTGGAAATTACCCGTAACGCTATCGTGGTGGATCACTACTCTTGTCATTTTCTTTTATTTTTTAGCGCTTCCTTCTCTTCGATAGTTATTTTCTCTAACCACAAAGAAGCCGGGTATTCTCTCAGAGAACCGTCCGGGAAAGTCAGGAAGAAAAATATGCTGGACGCCCTGTAACGGGCGGTCATGTTCGCTTCTATTTGGGTATGGAATACCTCACGATCTGTGTCGTAGATATAGGCTAATGTACCTTTGGCCTCTATGGTTCTACCTTTCAGTTCTTCCAAATGTTGTTTTAGAAGAGTACCGCTCCACTTCGTGGATTTGCAGTGCATCGGGTCTTGTTCACCTGTTGGAAATAAGGTGAACTCTCCGGTAACAGCAAACAGGGTGTCGTATCGAACGCGACATACTGTACCCGTACGAATGTGGGTACAAGTATTGTCCTGGGAAACTGAGGTTACGAGGTATGGATTGCCAAAAGGTAGTTTATCTGCCGGCACAAACCCTTTATGCCCGAGCGGGCCAATGCCCAACGGGTAGTAGTCGAGCGAGTACTCAACTTCTGTTTTGCCGGGATAGGCGATCACTACTTTATGCTCGGACAGTACGTACCTTACTAAAATCCCTTCTATAGAGATTGTTGTGCCGACTTTGAATTGCATGGTTTGTAAAGTTTAGGGAGGACAGGGTTGCCCCCATCCTCCCAGTTGTTTGAATTACTTCGGGTCGCTGTACGCCTCCGCGAGGATGTCCTCAGCGGCAGGGTCTTTGCCCAGGGCGTATACCTCACCCAGCAGCATTGGCTTCTCCTCACTTGGAGCTTCCCAGGTCTTTTCCGGGTACACCTTCTTCAGCTCCGTCAACAGAGGCTTCCATTGCGCTGGTTCCAATTCGTTGATATGCAGGATTGCTCCGATTCTACCGGTACGCAAAAGTGCGTCCGTATGGGTCCCGCCCATGTTCTCCTCGGAGTTTGTGCACAGCACGATACTTACGCGGTCGGAGTCGTTGAGACCTTCCGTGGCCGACAGTAGCGCCTTCGTCTGCTCTTCATTGAGACCAGAAGCTTCGTCGATGATAACAAGTATTCGGTCTCCCAATGCGAGGAGGCGAGTTCTGGCCGTTGAATCCGACATCATTTGCCGGAACGATTCAGCCGTAGCCTTCACCACAACAATTTGAGACTCTGCTGCTCTGGCCGCCAGTAAGCGTAGGATGGATGATTTGCCCGAGGCCGCTTTGCCAAACATCGCCCAATTGAATTTTTGTTTGAGCGTCACATCAACCACACGGCGCAAAAACGTATCCAAATGGACTGTTTGTTTGTTTTTATTGGAAATTGCCGGGTACGCAAGATTCAGCGCGGGCTGCTCTTTGTGCATACGAATCGGGTCCAATACGAACTTTTGCTGGGTAGCCCCGTCATATATGTAGGCCGGAGCTTCGGTATTGACCTTTCTACGCACTGGACGCGTGCGCATTTCGGCTTTTACCACCGCTTTCTGGACGTCCGGTAAAAACGTCATTTGGCAGGCTCCCTCACAGTCGGCTGGAAGGTAGGCGTTGACTGCCGATAACACGTGCATCGTGCCATCGGCATCTTGCCAATCAGCCGATTTGAAAGCTGTAGACTCACACCCTTCGAGTGGAACTTTTTCTGTTTCTGCCGAAAGTACGAACGTGGACACTGCGACCTCCGGGGAAGTGAAGTCTTCCATTGTTTTGGCCAACACCAGGAACAACTTTGGACTGGAATAGTCCGATTGTTGTCGCCATTCACGGGTGATTTCGTATCCTTGAGCCTGCAATTCGGCGATCAAAACGTTTGCCGATAACTCGTGATGAGTCAGTCGGAACGTATTGAAGAACCGAGAGCCATCTCCGAGATTTTTGCTGATGAACTCAAGCACGTGGTCATACCCAAGGAGTGGTTTGAGCTCTTCGAGGGTAGTTCGTATTCTTTTTGTAGCAGTGGCTAAATCGGCCACCTCGTTAAGTATAGCATCACCGGTGGCTTGATGGGCCACCGACGCCGCGTTTGCTTTATAACTTAGCCACATCATTGAGATGGTGGCTGCGATGCCGCAGAGGGCCAATAGTAGGAGTGTCATTTCTTTTTTCGAAAAAACTCCAGGGTATAGTCAAGCGCTTTACAATGAGTACTGTGCCTTACACAGACATCAAGATCGCACAGCCCATTCCCACAGGCCGCGCAACCTCAACACCTACATAGACGATTCCCTATCGTGTATTTACAACTACCCCTGGAGCGGGTGACGGAGGTAGGGTGTGAACCCAACAAATGCAAGATCCCCTCCATAAGACCTCACATGTCTTTTAATTGCTTCAAGCGCTTTTGTAATGAAGCAATGTAATTTCGGTCTTCGGCGTACCGCACAAACTTGTTTACACCAAATTGAGGGAGATCCTCTAGCAGTGCCATGTACTCCTCATTAGTATGAGGATACCGGTCTTGCTTCGCGGCGTAAAATAATATCTTGTTCTGGTATGCCTTGTAATCCTTGAGGGACTCCTTGAAATTTTTATAGTATGCGTGTCCATTTCTCTCTCCTAGGGAATATCCCCTCCCGTTGTGCTTCATACCAAACCCGTTGTGATTCTGCTTAAACACCGTGGATTGGAAAAAGTCCGTCTCGTGAACTAATTGGGCTGCTACAACTTCTGGAAAGGCAAAATCGTTGTCGGAGAGGTAGGTTACCCAACGCTTGAATATTCCGCTTGAGTCGGAAGCTACTTCATAGCGAAATGTCCGACTCACGGACGTTTTCTTTCCGAGGAGTAGCACGGCGACGAGTACCGTTATCGTTATAACCAGACAGCTTCGCATATGCGAGGAAATTTGTGCGCCATTCAATGAGCGCGCGTATTACAGATGGATACGGATAGGGCAGGCGTACGACAACTCGCAAAGCTCCCATCGTTTGTCCGCGAGAGGGGTCTTCGAGAGAGATCTTTGAAGTGAATTGGGCATTGGTGCCGGTTGCGGCATGGATATTCCGTACCAAAGAGGCTCTTTGATGAGAATATTTTTGCATAACATCGGCTTCATTCTCCAAAAGAAACGGTAACTGCCGTTTGTGTATCTTCACCTGCAGGGTTATTTCACAGACCGCGTTATCGCGCTCACCTACGAATTCGGCGGTCAGATGATTGTATCTCCATTTCATAGGCGGTCGAGGATTCCGGCGTGTTTGGGAGCGGGGTAGATCCGCTTTAGTTCGGCCAGTGTGTCAGCGGCGAGTTTGTCACCTGCTGTTCTGGGTGCCCATACGTACACCCCTGGGCTGGAGTTAGTGGCGCCAATGAATCCCGAGCGTGGTTTGTCACCCAGTACGAGAGACTGCTCGAGTTCGTTGATGCCGGAGCGCAGGTCAGTGAGCCGGGCATTGCCGGAGTACCAGTATGCTCCATCGGTGTACAGGATGTCGCGATTAAGCACCCGCAATGTGGTTATGTCGCCGTCGTGTGCGACGACTACGCTGGTGACGATCGAAAAGGACCCGGCAAGAGCCCAGTCGTTTCCGATAGCGGTCAATTGACCAACCAAGCAGAAGTCGGAGGCACGATAACCGGTTAGCGTAATTTGCTCTACGAGCATCTTACGTATGTCGATGTTCTGCTGATTGGAAAGTACCAACGGTACATTTTGCGTGCGTCGTACTTTTGAGGTGTTGACGATTTTCACGCGCATGTGGGCGGACAGGAATTCTTGCCCGTTGCGGTTTTTTATGCCAAGGCCAATGGCTGTTGGCAGGGTCATTTTTTCCCCCGGTGAAGGGTGGTTTGTAAACGAGGCGCCTAGTTCGTAGATCATGTTTGTGGTTTTAAAAGGAGGGGGTTTTTAGGCCCCCTCCAAGTTGTCGGAATGGTTGTGTGTGCTTTGTTTTGCCCGGTACTAGGCGGTCACTTCCGTGGTCACCTCTTCACTTGCGATGTCCTCCACTTCTCCGGTGCGTGCGTCCAATGCTTTTGCGGCATTGGCCATGCTGTCCAGGGCTGTGGCTGTCAGGGCATCCAGTTGCTTGTCAACCGCATCTACTGCGGCTGCCAATTGCTGGCGCGCGGTTTTCAGGGATGTGTGCATGCCTTTCATCTGGTCAGCAGCCAAACCAAATTGGCCGACAGCGACAGTGGGTAGCACCTGTGGAGCCGGCGTTGCGGGCAGGGTCGAGGTTTCCTCTTTGGCGACTTCTTCGGTAGATGGTTCTGCGGCTTCAGGTTCTGCGGTGGCAGGAGCGTCAGGCACAGGGGCAGGTTGGATTGCGTCGACGACGTCGGCAGGATTGGCGGGCGTTGCGTACGCCTCAGGATTGACGAGCGGGCCAAAGGTTTCGGCCAAGATGGCTGCGGCCGTGTGCGCCTCACTGTCCTGAACGGTTGGGTTGCCGGCGCCTACCATGATAATGGCTTCGAGGGTGCCGTCCAGGTCTGCATCAGCTACCACGGCTTCGCGATTCGTGAATGGAAAGTCGGTAGAGGCTTTCCAGTCCTCGAGCTCAGCTTTCTGAAAGCCGGTTACGATCCCGGGCCACTTTTCTGACGCCACTACGGCACCTTCTTCTTCGGTGAGGGTTTCGCCGCGGTACACTTTACCGGCGATGGCATACAACTCTGGCGCGATCCCGTCGGCCGATACGCCCAAAGCTTCTTTGGGCATCGATGCCAGGAATTGGGTGGTGAGAGTCAATAGGAAAAAATTCTTCTTTTGCATTAACTGTGAAGTTGATATGTTTAAAAATAAGATTTGCTGCTCTGTAAGGGAAATGTATCCCCCACATACGTTGTTGAACCGATGCGCTGTAGGCAGCGCCTTGGTCAAGTAAACCCAATCTTCTCGACACACGAAGTGCTTTGACTGCACTGCGGTAGCCGGTATCACCAAGTAATTTGCGGACGGCTTAGTGTGGGTCAAACACCAAGTCCCGCTATCCGTGACAAAGCCTGGCCGGAGTTTTTTACACCCCGGAAAGGCGTTAAAGTAACTGAAAATTTCCACCTTTAACATGGTACGCCTCCCCTCCTGTAGAGCGGGTTAAAGCGACCAGTTCCGGGTTGCGCTCATCCAATGTGAATGCTGTAACGGGAATCTTCAGCGGCAGAATAGATACCGGATCTTCCCCGTCATTTATGACGACGATTTCCGTTCTTCTATCCACTTTGAACCCGTCGACGTTCCCCTTGCCCACGATGTCGTCAGATATTTGTTTTAAGATTTCTCCGACTTGGGTCATTCCCCCACAGGGCGAGGCAAAGATATGCTGTTTGAAGTGCAGGACGTCTTTAGCGGTCTCAATTTGGATGAATTTCTCGCGGGCATAGGTGAAATATGCGAACATTAACTTCGTGTTTCCCAGCAGAACTTGCTGGAACAACTGATCGAGGATGTGCGCCAAAGCACTCATTTTATCGGGGGTATCCATAGACCCAGAACGGTCAACAAGAACCATTAGAGTCTGTTTATTCTGAACCTCTTTTATAGGCAAGTCAATGGTCAGTTTCTTTTCGAGAAAGGCTTGAAAAAACTGGTCATCTTCCATACCCAAGGCATCCAGTGTGAGGTACCGTAAATGCGACGTGTGCCTCATCACGGTTCTTTTTATCTTCTTGGGCGGTTCACCCTCCTCGAACTCAGAAGAGCGAGTAGCTTTGGACCGGGTAATCAACTTGCTTTTACCTAAGTTGGGCATACCCTTACCATTGGCCTTCGTTAACCAGTAATCCCAGTTAGCCGCATAGTGGTCATCTGATGGAGGGCCACCTTTTTTACCTCCACTTCGCATCTGCTGTTGCTTCTGCTTAGCTTCTTCTAACATTTTTTCTAAGTCGCCGGGGCTGTTCTCGGCAGCTTGTTTAAGCTTGTACCCGTTTTCACGGAAAGCTACCACAAACGTATTGGCTTGGTCAAAAATGTCGTCTGAACTATTGGCGAGGTTTGGGGCGATCTTGTTCAACCACTCCAAGTGTTCTGGTACAGCAACGTCGGATAATCCTTCAGGATCGACCACATAGTGAGATGCCAATGCGGCAATCGCTAAGTACTCCTGCGAGTTAAAGTATCCGTACTGTTGCTGAGCGGCCCGTATTCTTTCCATTAATAGGTTATCTCTGGGCTTTTCCCAGAGTTTGGATGGTTCGATGGGCCAGCTCATAGGCGATTCATTAGGTTTTTGATCGCTTCTGGGCGCTTGGGATTTAGCAGGTCATCCTGCAGCGTACGGAATTCGACGAGCAGAGTCTTCAACTTGCCGGAGTACAGCCCGTCCTCAGGGATTTTCTTCAGTTTGCCCTGGAGTACGCGAAACTGAAATAGTTTCTTCTTTATTTCGTCGTCAGTGGCGGCTTCACGCGCTTCGGCTAGCAACCCTTCCAGCTCCTCAATCTGTTTGATATACGGGATGGAGGCTACGAAAGCCTTGATGTTCGTGAATGCCGTTGGAGTCATGCCACGGAAGTTTTGAAGGGCCTCAACACCGACAGTGTCGTAGATCTGCTTCATCATCACCGCGTCACGGGGACTGATTTTGAACCCACTGGTATGGCACCGAGCAGCCATCTCAGAGACGACCAAATCAGGCGTACCAATGGCACCAAACATCTCTCCAAATTCCTTGGTTGTGTATGCAGGCCATTCAACTTTGAGTTGGAACGCGAAACGGCCCAATAGCGCGTTTCTGGACAGGTCTTCACCTGCCCATTCTTTTGGATCAACGTTGGTGCATACTACCAAACTCTTGAGTTTGTTTTTGACGCACTTGCCATTGACGCAGATATACCCACGTTGTAAGCCGTCTTTGAGCGACAACAACAGATCGTCGGGAGCGTCAAAGCCTTCCTCTAGGATGGCGTACTCCGATTGTACGAAGACCGTGTCGTCCAGTACCGTATGGTGCTTTCCTTCTTCGCGAAACTTCTTGATGTCCACGTATCCGGTGAATGGAGATGCGTCCATTCGCGCAGAGCAGGACGCCATATAGGTGTCCTCGTAAAATTTTGATGGATCGGGCATGAAGAGTTTGATTGCTTCTTCTGCCATCGCGGATTTGGCGTGCCCTCCAGGTCCCCACAAAATGATGTGGCGCTTGGTCTGGAAAGCTGAGTACAGATCTCGTGCCACTTGGTCTGCGAAGACGTATTTGGCAGAGAGTTTTCTTTGAAACTCTAGTATCGTCATTTTTTTTAGGGAGGGGATTTTGCGCCCCCTCCCAATTTTGTTATAGAGATAACCAGTACGATAGGAAACACGCAGCAATGAAAACCACAATGTCCCAGCGGATGTTGAATTTACGTGTCAGGAATATTTGACGGAGATACATAATAATAAATGATGTAGCTACGCTAGCTATTCCCAACAAGATGTCTAATACTATGCGCTCATCTATCATAGCGGTGCAGATCGTAGCGTTCAATGACGCCGATGAGCTTCTGGGCGTAGGTCCTGTCGGTGGCGTATCCGCAGCTTTTGATGCCGACAGCCCACTTTCTGTAATCGCGTCCATATCTCTTTAATTTGGCATAGCGTCCCGATGCGAGCAATTGGCTGTGTGCTCTCCAGCTCTGAGCGGCGTTCCCGAACTTCAAGAAGAAATCCTTGTGGGTGTCGTCAGTAAAGTTGGTACAGTGGCCTTTCTTGCAATTTCGGGAAAAGCATTTCATGCCAAAGTGGTTATTGTTATTCACCGCAAGCTTACTGGTGCCGGCCCTGCTTTCAATCAAGCCTTGGGCGAGAGCAATACTGGCAGGTATACCATATTTCTGCATCTCTCCCCTGGCGATTCCACTGTATTTTTTGATGTATTCTTGGGCGTTTACCGACTTTGGAGCAGGGGCTGGTGCCGGTGCAATTGGTGCGGCTTCGTTACCCTTATCGTCGTCCCAACTCTCGACTTCTTTCGGGGTCGGAACGTCACTGGGAATGTCAGGCGTGATCGGGGCAGGCGTCGTTTTTACGATGTTGTACGGGGTGTTTGCCATCGTGTGCTGCCCACTGGAGGCGATGGTGAAAACGATAGCCCCTACGCACAGGGCAGCCGAGCCAAACAGCGTACCGTGTAAGACGGTTGTTTTGTACATACGATAGTAATACACAATGGTGGCCAGTATGTACTGGCGGAATGAGAGCGGTCTCTTAGGCCCCACCCTCACTGTGGGCAGTAGCCGAACTTCATTTTTCATTTAAAATTGCTTTAAAAAGTTAACAAAAGCTGGTAACCACTACAAACTCAAAAGGACTGCGTGCTCTTTTGGCTGGTTCATAGTGGTTGGGCCAGTAAACTGAGCCTCGAACGTTATCGAAGCTCAGGAGGGACCGCAGTAGGGTTAAACATTTTTGTTATTTTTAATCCTCGATTTTTGTATGTCGAGGATAAAAGGCCGCCATCTACGGCGAATTTCGGCGATCTCATCGGCAAACGCCTCGTCGGAGACGTCTGAACGGAAGAAGTTTGTGTCGATGTACTGGTTGATTTGTGCCTCTGCCACCCTGAAGACCTCGTCCTCTGTGGTTAGGCAGACGCTGTTGGATTTCTTGCCGGCGGTTTTACCCATGTGGTAGGTTAATACCAGGATAATTACCACGACAACAGCCGTGATAAGGAGGCCGTATTGTTCGATCTGTTCCATTTTTAAATATTAAAGATGCGTGATTGTTCGTAAAAGTATTTTTGGGCGGGTGAGCCCAGTCCATACCCTATGTGGAGGAATACGGCTTTGATTGGGTAGATTGTGAACGGATCCAGGTCCCTTGTGGCATTATGGAACGCCAACTTGAACTGTGGCCGCACGTAACTGTTTTTTATATTGTTTACCGTATCCATGTACGTACGTGATGATTCGAGTGCGTAATAATCCACCAGGTACTGCGCTAATGCTCTGAATTCAGGCTCATCTATGGCCTTATGACAGGCATACCACCAGACTGCTTCTCTATCCATCGGCATAGGAAGAAACTTATGATTTGGAAGTGCAAGCAGCCATCTTTCCGTCTTATAGTTGTAATACAACAACAATGCGGAGTTTCGGTAGTGCAGGGCATATCCTTTTGTCCTCGGGTTTCGCTGTAGAAATCTGTCACCGCGCCTCATGCTTTTGACTACAAGATAACCCAACCAGTAGGGAGAGGCCAAGAAAAAGAGCAGTAGCACTATAACAGCGGTAGTTCGCCCGAATGCTTCTTCTGAATTCCACATATCCTTCGTATCTCTGACAAATATCGAGAACGTGGCTTTGCCGAGGGTTTTTTTGGGTGATCTGTAACTCAGGCGGTTGAAATCAAATTGCGCGCACAAGCACGCACATACAAAACAGGTAACGAAGTATAGCAACATGATGACTGATTTTGATATGAGAAAAAAACTACCCCGCCTCTCTTTTGAGGGGAGTAGTTTGGTGTAGTGCTTCGAGCTTTCGGCCCCGTCGTCATTCTTGGCGAGTCAACACCCGCTTACTGGGTTTAAGCCAAATGTTACGTCCGGTTTGCTAGCATTACTGACATGAAACAACATTGATTTACTTACGCCTGTAACTGGAGGCGTAAGTCTTGTTCTTCGGTATTATTGCTTTTTCCTTTTTGGGAAGCCCTCTTAAGGGCGGGAATGGTCGCCATAAAGAACCCCCGTCAATCAAGACGGAGTTCTCCAGTGTGATGTAGATCGCCCATATTTGTGTGCGCGGATTGTAAGAGAATTCGACGATGGTCGCGTTCTCCTGCACACTGCCGAATACGTAACAGCGATACATATGCCCCGATACGGGGCTTTTCGCGACGATAATGGAATTTCCGCTCATCAATGTGGTGGTATTACCGCGCGGATCAGTCAGAATGATCGAATCCTGTAAAGGAAACACCTCCAGCGTAACGGAATCACCAATAAAGCGGGCGTGGGTTAACGCGTCAGGCTCCTTATAGTAGGAATTTTTAGAGTCCACCCCGATGTGGGTATACTGGCGGGGGATTTCCGCGAACTCGATTACGGTACTCTGCCCGTGGCATTGGGCCAGGTTGTACAGGCATATCACCGCGATGATGATATACTTGAGCCAATCCGGCAACTTTTCTGGATCAAACATATTTTATCTCGATTTGATGGATGGATAAATTGAGTAATGCTGCCGCTGTTTCGCGTGCGGCTTCCGCGTCAGGAGCCTCGAAGGCCCCTATATCCCAGTGCGATGTTTCGGTCAATTCAACCCAGCCGTCATTGTAAGCAGGCACCCACCAACAAGTGATGTGTTCGGAAAGCTCTGTACCAAGTCGGTGGGCAAGTTCTGTCTGTAGCAAGGCAAAGCCTCGCCGATCATGCTCAATTGCGTACACATAACGTGCGCACAAGTGGGCGTAAGCTCTGTGAATCAACATATCGGGTGGGCAGGTTGATACAAGAACGGCCAGTAGCCCCAGCAATGGTAGGATTGCTGGTTGTTTAGAGATCGCCAGATAGGCGTTCCTCAAATGTGTTTTGACTGTTAGATCATGCATATGAGTATGTAGATTATCAACGCAATTATTATGCACACAAGCAGGGAGACTTGACGTTTCTGCCTCTTATGAGCGTAATATGTTTTTGGATCACGAGATCCGCTTTGTAGTGTGGCGTCGTAATCCTCGAGTTTTCCTTTTTTTGTTACTGCCCGGGTTAGCACGTAGATAACCCCACCAGCAAAGAAAAGGAATATTAATAGGAATACTCCCATATAGTAGGTTTGATTTTGTTAAGAGAAAAAACCTCACCTATATTACTACTGGTGAGGTAAAAGCAAAGTCCTTCCTAAATCAAGTCACCCCAGCCTTTGCTAAGGTTCCTTTTTGCCGGATTTTGTGTTTTCACTCGCGAAACTAGCGCGAATAAATTGACACGTGTTCTTGGGGTTGGCGCAGGCTCTGGAAACCTCTCTCTGCGAATACGCAGGGTTTCCTCAGTGGGCGGCAGAGCTTCGGGGTCTTGTTCGCCTGCGCACATGATTGTAGGTATTTTGTTTTGTTTTTCATACAAAAAAACTTTTTTATATTCCACATCTTCATATTACGCATAGGGAGTTGCGAAAGATGTGGTAAATCCCTAACATTTGCGAAAATGGGGGAGCCATAATTACTACAGCTCCCCCTCACCTAAGCAAACCTATAATATGAGTGCCTCCAGCGAGAGTCGAACTCGCACGTCATTTCTGACACTGGATCCTAAGTCCAGCTCGTCTACCAATTTCGACATGGAGGCGAATCACAAATATACAGTCTATATTACTACCGACTGCAATGCTAAACCATTCACTTTTTCGTGGACCCAGAGGGGATCGAACCCCCGACCTTGAAATTATGAGTTTCCCGCTCTAACCGTCTGAGCTATGGGTCCTCCACTTTTAAGCTTTTGTCATTTTTCACGCAACGATAAAGCAAACTCCCGCCAAAACAATCGTGTTTCTGGTGTTCCGAGCCACGAGAACGCGTTGACGATAAAATCATATTTATCGTCGAATTGCTCCAGTAGGACGCTTTCGCGTTTTTGCTGGTACATCCTCAATAGGATAATTGGTCGCATTTTGGCTGGCATCTTGCCCAACCAGTATTGTCCTGTTTTGTTCATTTGTCGATAATTTTACTGAGGATATAATCCAACAGTATGTAAGCAATCAAAAGTGGTGCACCAGTAATCACGAACAATCCCGCGATTACTTGATAGTCGGGGAAGTTGTATTCGGTCAAGGCATCAAGCCGACCTGCATGGAATGAAACCATGATGATTACAACCGCAGAGAATGCGATATATAACCCATCACAGTATTCTCGGAATTTATTCATTCTTTTTCTTTTTGAATTTATGTCGTAGTAGGATAACCACGACCAGTAATATGAATAGTGTGAACATTATGTAATGGGTTGAACGTAGTAAACATCACTTACACCATCGCACATTTTGTGCGTGGTAACTACAAACCATTGTTTTTCGTCAATGGTTAGTGGTTTGTGGTCCATGTAAGCCTTGTGTATCAATTACGTCGGCAGGCTTTATGTTGTTTTTTAGCTCCTGCATAGAAGAAAAACCATAGTTCTGTGCGAACTTGTTCATTATTTGTTTACGTTCTTTTTCTATCATAATTTGGTGTGAGTTTTAAACACAAAATGGTCAATGACTGTGATAATAGTGTCAGCAGTCAATGCCAATGTGACGTTAACTAACGTTCCAAGACACACAATCACGTAGAACGGGGCATCTGGATTTTTGTTATAAGCCATACCCAGTCGAATTAGCGCTGCGGTAGTAGCCACCATGTATAGCAAAACTACCGTTGTAATTATGGTGGTTCTCATAAGATGAGTTTTAGAGATGATAAAAAAATTTCACAGGGTCCACTGAACTTGCATACTAACGTAGTTAGTTCTATTCATGTCAGATTCTGCCTGCGGGAATAGTTTTGGTATACTATCTACCCTTGTGGAAAGCCACTTCCACTAGCCCTATTTCCCTATGGTTTGCTCCTAGGTTATCAGGACTTTAGCCTTGCGGGCCTTGTACTCTTTAAGCATCCACATTACTGTGGGCCACGGATACTCAGGAGGCAACTGTGTGCCTTTATCCTTCTATTATATCCGCAAGCCTGTCCATATGTTTTCTGGAACCATCCGATACTCCTAAGAGTATTACTCGAATAAGGGACCTCACGGTATCCCTCGACTTGTGCTTTCGTGATTGAAAATTTGCTGTATACGGTGGTGTACGGCAGTTCCTACGCTGCAATTTACTCGTATCTCCACAAATGAGCGCGCGCACTCACAATCACTGGTATCACAGATAGGTTTCTCACCTTGCGCCTTCCCACTCCTGTATGCCGTGGGGGCTTATCTGCTTTTCGTAGTTTTGTACCTTGTCCATTTTCTAGGAACCGTACCAATAGGCGGACACTACGACCTAGCCTTTCATGTGTAAGCCCCCAAAATGGGTGATGTACGCTCACACAATCCCCAACTAGGATTTGTATTCTTATTGTTTCTTATTTTTAACCTTCTCCTTCCTCTCATCATTTAAGATAAGCGTCAGGATCGAACATTGTTTTTCGGAGTCCGACCCCTTTAGGTCAATGTTCCGGTAATACGCATACGAAATCGTGCGTGTGATTCCTTTGCACGAAATCGTGATTGAGTCTGGCATTGGTGTGCCATCTGTGATCTCAATACGCTCTGCCGGTACTGGTTCCGGTTTTGGATTGGCGCAGGATGCGATAAGAATGCAAAGAAAAAAGATGCTAAGTTTAATCGTTTTCATTTTCAAATGCTTCTTTTGAGAAAAAGTGAACACTACCACCTTTCCAGTGGTTACGATTATTTTCGAGGTCAGTTTTGGGTTTCACACCTGTTGAAGTTTCAATCGCAGAGGCATTCCTCTTGAGTAATTCTTCTTGTGTCTGACTGGTCTCAAACTCGACCACTTTAATAACTTTCCTCCCTTTAAGAAAGACCGCTACCATCATTACTCCCAAAATAGGGATAAAGATGGGATTGAAGGGGAGATGGAATGGAATGTACTTGATGACCAGTACAGATGCAATGACAATAGGGATAATGAGTTTCATTCGTTTGACATTAAAACGTGAAAAAATTAGATACATTAGTGGGAATCCCCTCTCTTTTGAAGAGATTCCCTTCTATGTCTCATGAGTTTCTTTTGCGATTGACCTGTTACTGGGAGCTTTTTATACTTGCCACAACCACACCGTCTTCAATTACGGCGCAGTTATCTTTCGAGTACGTGACATCCCGGTGTGTGTCAAGTTCGGAGTATATTTTATATAACTCGACTTGACATTCCTCGAATGTCCCGTTAAACACGATTCCTTCCCCGCGCTGTACATAATGCTGTGCGGGCAATAAATTTAATACGGTTAGTTTTGTTGTTTGCATGACAGTATTATTTAAAATCCCCACTACCGACAAACTCGATTCAATTTAACCGCACTTGGCTTATATCCTTTTCGATAGGCTGTGCTAGTGTTTTGTCTGGTTATGTCGGTGTGGGTATTGGTGAAAGATCAAAATGAGAAGGGAATATGGGGTAGGGATGGTGAATGTTAGCCGCCTGCTACGGTCGCCGGTTCTGCGGTCGTGGCCTTTTCAGCCCATGCCAGCATTTGCGCATGGCTTGGTGATGTTGGCAGGCGAAGGGAGAGCCATTGCTTTCCCTGGTTTGTGCCAGTTGAAATTTCACCAGTTGAACCAAGCAACACCTGTTTTGGTTTGTCCACAAACGACAAAGCGACTGGCGCGTGCATTGGTACAGTATATTCAACACCGTTGACAATAATGGTGGCCGTTCCACGTTGTTGCATTGATTCGGCATTGATAACGGTCAATTTGTCGCCCGCTGAAGTTGTGAGGTTGCGTTGGCGATTGGTTGGCATTTCTGAACAGTCAAAGCGAAGTAACTCAACTTCTAACCCGTTCGGGTTTTGTTTGAACAGATCGCACAAAGATTGGTCTACTAACCTGCTCCCGCCGGTGGTGGCGTTAGGTTGGAAAATGCGTTCAATATTACTTTTGAACGCTGCGAGTGCGTTAGCGGAAAAAGAGATATTTGCCATGATCTTAACAAAGATTTTGGTTTACACATAGACCGTATGTGTGACGGTTTGCCTAACAAGGCTATTTTGTTCGCCGTTTTTGGTATGGTTGGTGTTGTGCTTAGGTGCGAATGTTTGTTGATAGTATTGTCGCTGACAATATACCCCAAAAACACACAAAAACAGCCAATTTTACGCCAAAAATGCCCAAAAAACGAACAAAAGCAAAGAAAAAAAGAAAATAAATCACCCCTACCCCATTTGTTCCGACAAAAGCGAATGCGGGGCATTAAGTTGGGGGGTAAGCACAACTAGGGGCGTATAAAATTTGGGCGGATATAAGGGGGCGCATACAGAATTTTAGCAGGTAAAAGACCCCTACCCCTTTTATATAGAGGCAATCAAAGGCGGGGGTATAGTTAATAGGACTCCCCCACTTACTTACTCACAGTTTAACGAACATTAGTTCACATTTTCTAAAAGATTTCCTCGCATTTACTTGCATTCCCTATTAAAATGTCGTATCTTTACACTATCCCGCAGGGATATGTAAATTATTTGATCTATGAAAATGATACCGTATGAAAGACTTTAAGAAAGATTTAACTGAATATGATATTCTACATCTAGGTTGGGATTTAGCCGGTCAAGAGGAATACACACTTAATGATTGGGTTCTAGAGAAGATGGGTGACCGGTATAGGATGAATACTAAAGATCTTACACAGATAATGTGGTTTAAGTTGGATACCTATTCGCAGCTTATGAATCTAATGATTCTAGTGGATCTACCAGTAGTCACGAGAGACTTCTACCCACAAGATTCCTTCGTATTAGAAGGGAGGGGTAAGGTTTATACTGGTATGTGGATAGGTGAGCCTAAGTCTTCTCTGTTAGGGGAGTTTGTTAGTATAGATAATTTTCCTATGAAGATCTCGGGAGTAGAAAGGTACGCTATACATAAGGCAGATTCCTCTATACAACCAGGTGAGTATATAGGATTGTTAGTAAACACACGATAATATGTTACACACTGAATTGGAATTACTAGGATTGACATCTGATGAAGTCGCTGATTTTATTTACTGTATAGAGAAGATGCAAAAGATATACGCACACTCGGATGTGTATTTGAACGCGGCAACCACTTTACGGGAACTAAATATTCTAACCTACAACAAATCAAGTAATGGAAAGTATGGTAGATAAAATGAAGACGTACTCATCTTGTATGCAGTTACTGGACACTATTATAAAGCATAAGGTAAAGGTGGATAAGGAGAAGGAGGCTCTGATGTACGAGGTGCTAAAATTTCTAGCTACTTTTGGACCAGGATACGAGGGAAGAGAGGCAATGGGCTTATCCCACGCTATAGAGGAATTGTTTAATATTAAATTAGAAGATACTTATGAGAAAGATACCAAGACCAAAGGCTAACCTATACGAGGTTACTCTTACACATCAGATCCCACATCTAGACTATCAGTGGAGGTATTATATGGATGGGGATGAGATGCACACTCACACCAATACTCTTAGATTCCAGGCCGTGGATATCGAACACGCTCTAGGACTCATTAAAGGCACCCAGTACGAAGGGAATATTAAATTAATTAGATAATGGATAATATAGGTGAACAACAGTGGGAGTATTTTTGTCGAGACAGTAATCCTAACAAATTTGGTGGTTATCTAAATACTGATATTCCCACAGATTTAGAGTTACACGGAAAAATATTTCCAGGATTTAAGTCAGAAGATTATAAGACCGTGCTGGCAATGGCTGAGCACCTAAATAAGATGTTCGAAAACGCTTGTCATAGGCCCGTGCTGGAGTGGCACTCATTTGACCTAGCGACTAGATTATTACTAATAAGTAGGAACGTAGAATAATGGTAACACAAGTATGTGGGTTCAAAGATTCCAAGGGAACTTTCCACGAGACAAAAGAACAGGCGCTTATAGCTGATTTGGCACATAAGGTATGGTTTAAACACTATGTAGTAGGGAAGGGACCGTTTAAACAAGATGTTATTGACCTAATTACATCTGTTTTTTTGGATAAGGAAAACAAAAATACTATAATTGAAATTTTAAACGTCCGAGCTTCGGATTTATAGACATGGAAAATATTAAGGAAATTTGTGGGTATCAAGACGCTAAGGGTAGATTCTTCGCCACAAAGGAGGCATTACAGGCTACCGTAGAAGAGGAACGTCAGTACGAGGTCGTGCGTAAACAAGCGGAAGATATTCTAATTAAATGCTCGTCCTTTTCTTACCGGATGACTCCCTGGGACATAGAGAAACTACTCAAGTACCTATACGAAAATCCCACTAAGTTCGCCCAGATGTACTCGGATTATACTAATACTAAGCTTACTATATCAGAAAGTATGTCAAACTTTGCTAGAATGTCCGTAGTATCACCTACAGGTATAACAGCATTCTCGGAACCGCAACCCACTAAAACTAAGAAAAAATGGTATCAACTCTTTTAATTCCCTATGCCTGGTTTGGTACAGGTTACGCTGCAGGCACTCTAGTAGAAAAGGACCCCTTCGATACATGGTCACCGTTCGCTAGAGCAGCGACTTTTTTAATATTAACACTTCTTTGGCCCGCAGATCTCTTAATGGGGCTAGGATTTAAACTAGGAGAATATGTCCACAACAACTAAGATGCACATACAACCAACCCTTACAGCAGAGGGACCAGGGACTACTATGTATTACGTACCTACCACTGATGCCAGTACAAAGGCTGCGCTTACAGGCCGTGAGTTCTGGACACTAGCTACTAAGGTACCGGATTATATGGATAAAAACCCGGATATTACGTTCACATTTGATCCCAATGAGTGGTCCGATATTCACTATAATAGGTTGGCACCTATGATTATAGGTAAAAAGAACCTAGAAGTAATATAGAAAAGGCTATTACAATCGAAAAATTTTCGACAAAATAGTTGACATTACTAGCACTATTTATTATCTTTGCAACAAAAACAATGGAAGATAATACAGGGTACGTTTATTTTCTGGCCGACGAAGACTATAGATTCTGTAAGATAGGTTACTCCGCCGACCCGCTAAAGCGCCTAGCACGAGCGCAAGTCGATTGTCCTTTGAAGCTAGTAATGTTTCATTCTATACCTGGGTCCAAGCTTTTAGAGCAGCAAATCCAGATGAAGTTTGGGCCTAACTGGGTTAGAGGAGAGTGATATTTTCTCACAGAAGAGTTAATTTCACACATTTATGGCCACGAAGTAGAAATAAATTAAATTTTTTTAAAAATAGTTGCCAAAAAACTTGACATTTACTTTTAAATGTTGTATCTTTACACCAAAACGAATCTAAGCGGAGATTCCTACTAACCATTCCGCCTAGCATCACCCATAACCGAATGGGTGTACGGCCCTCAAGCACCACAGATAAGCACTGAAGTAGCTCTGGGCCCAGAAGTCGGGTTTAGTCCTCATTTTACAAAAAGGGGAGGACGTTTGTCCCCGATAGTGCGAAATAAGTTGTTATTACTAGCGTTGCTGTTGATTAGAAGGTCGGTTATACCTTCTCTTTGGGTCGCCCTTAATTGTGGAGCACTGGCAGTATACTAAATTTAACGATAAAACCCAACCGGCTCTTTAAGGTAGAGAAGGCTCTATGCTAAACCCGCTCCGGGCGCAGCAGGGCAAAGCTATATCTAAATGTAAACTACACAACACCCCCTACCCCCTAAAGGGGGCATCGACCTACAGTCGATGTATAGGATAGAAAATATGATAAAGATTAACACTGACTCTAAACTGGGTTTCTTCCAGAAGATTCTAGCGATTGTGTCGGCTCTTTCACCGCAAGAAAAACAGTTATCCCCTAACGAGTTGGATACTCTTTCTCGGTTTTTGACCTTACCACGGAAGTACGATTACTTTCCGTTCACCGCTAGGGCTAGAAAAGAGATATACGCTCAATACGAGCCACCTATGTCAATACAAGTACTCTCCTCGAGGGTGGCCTCTCTTATATCCAAAGGTTACCTAGTGAGGGATGAGGATAACTTCGTGGACTTCGCACCTCAAATAAAGAAAATAAGGGCACTCAATTCATTCGATGTTAAAATACAAGATAACTCCTCTAATAGAGCAGACAGCTCGGGATCTTAAACTTCCAAAGCATATAGTCGAGGCGGCAATCAAAGCCCAGTTTATGGCTATAGTCGATAACTACGTGCATATGACGCATATAGGCGTTAGACTAGAGGATCTCGGTAAGTTCTACTTCAAGCACACCTATTATTATAAGGTGTTTCCAAAGATGGTAGAGAGATATCGCAGAGGTGGGTTATCCAAGGACATAATGAGTAAATTTGCCGCATTACGACCACTTGTCTCAGCTTACTGGCTGAGCAAAAAGTACAAGAAAAGGTTCGGATCATGGCACTGGAAATAATTAATTACTAATCTATATAATGGACAAGAAGTCAACATACAACCAAATGCAACAAAACGCCCAGCAGACGGCGATTAATCACCAACTTCACATCTCATCTATAAACGCTCTGACAAAGCTCCTTAAAGGACTTGACGGAGAAAGAGGCCCACTCAGGGACAAAGTAGATGAGGCGTTAATAGCGCTGTTAGAACCGTTTATTCCGCAACCAGTATCAAATATTATTCAGTAATGCAGATCACGCACGACAAGGTATTAATCAAGTTAAACGAGCACCCAGATCACACGCTTACGGAATCTAATATTTACATTCCTAAGTTCGTGAACATTGAATCTGATGGTGGTAGACCACTGGCCGTACCTTCTAATGAGAAGTATGTAGCCTCTGGTACCGTGGTACAGATGTCGCCACTGGCAGCCAAGAAGATGGAAGAGAACGCTACACCACTGAAGGTAGGTGATAAGGTGTTTGTTTCTCCTTCAGCAGTTTCACAAAGTTTTCACTTCCGTACCGAGAGAGATTCATTAGTATATGATTTTGATGGTATGATTCTCATTCCCTATATTTTAATCGAAGCAATTCTATAACAATGGCAAACAAGAACACAAAAGAGATGACAGTTAAAACTGCTACTCTAGACTCCACCCAAGCGGCTACGGCAGAACTTAGTCAACGTTTTGAGGCTCTTACCAAGGAACGTGACGCGTTTCAAGCGGTAGCTAATCAGGCGGCATTTAAACTGTTGAATATCGAACAACTGGTTACCCCATTCCTTAATCGTAAATTTAACTTTGTTACGGCCCTATTTCACCTACGGGAATTCGTAGATATGGTTAAGCAGATTATCAAGCTGATTAAGGAGTTTAAGGACCAGTACATGACTCCACCTGCACCAGCTAATGATACTGCTCAATAATTTTGATCCCTATCAAGATTTTTTTGAGACTAATCCACAGTTAAAGGTATTGTTTAAGGAGTATTTAGACAGTCCGTCATCTCATATATGGGCGCTCTTTTTGTACGCTCATCCAGATTCAAAGTTTTTCAATGAATCGCCGGAAGACAGAAAGAGCCTCATATATAAGGATTATCTACACTCGGATCCAACGTTTTCCTGGGAAGAGTACGCTCCATTAATAGACAAGCTACAGACTCACGTACTCTCAAAGGCTCAGCGGGCATTAATGAGGTGGGAACAAACACTACACGAGAGAGATGATTTTATCTCCACTGTTCCCTATAGTCTGGATACGTTTGAAGCTAAGGATAAAATGTTGGCTAATACCCCCAAATTATGGGATCAGTATGAGGCCGTACTTGATAGGTTAACTAAAGAACAAGGTTCTACTCACGGTGATATCGAAGAATCGCTATCAGAAAAAGGAATTATATAATGGATTATATAGCAGGTCTTAAATTGCTAAACGAGTACGATAAAAGGCAAGAGGAGCTAGAAAATAAAAGAAAAGAATACCCACGGCTAGTAGCCAATGAAGCTATACTAGAATTACTTACGCATTATGTGCGTACCTATCCCGATATTCGTTTCGGCCAAGCTCTGTATAATCTAGGTATCGCTACTCACACTATAGAGCTTACCAGAGAAGATATTCCAAAAGCACAGGAGTTAAGCGAGAATTTGTATAATAAGGGGACTAAACCAAGTAGAGAGGAAGATCTAGAGCAACACACGCCCCGGTATAGGGATATATTCTTCGAGGAATCCACCGAAACACTAAAAAAAGTAAGCGATGTCGATTGGTCTTAGAGAACAAGTGAAGGCTTCTTGGAAAGAAGTAGAAAAAGAAGAACTTCCTACCTTCACACAAAATTTAAAGAAAAATGGGGATTAATTTCCCCAAAATATGGGGGTGCCAGGTATTGATTGGGGCCACGATATTACTTACTAGCAAGCAGTCGTAAAGACTATAAACTAAAATAAACGACAATTCCACCAGTGAATTTGGCATAGGTCTCCCAGAGATCCAAGCCTCAGAGGTTGAAGTTCTCTCTGTTACCAACGAACTTGAGTACGCTTACGCATAAATAGTACCACGCCTGTATACGGGAGGGGCGTTAAACTTGACGTATACTCGAGCATGAGGCTCCACTTACCTAAAGGATAAATAGGAAAAGCTTGTAATACTAGTTCTTAATAGGTCGCAAGACAAGAGTTCGAATCTCTTCACTTCCACTAAATAATAAACTATGAGTTTTATAGATTTCTTAACGGCACCAATGACCAACCTGAGTTACATCTTGTTGTCTATTCAATTATTAATTGTACAAGCCACCATTATAGATAAAGACTAATGTTTATATATACTAATTGTGTACTAGAAGACGAGGCAGGTAATAAGAAACTCGCGGCACTGGCCATCAGAAAAGAGAAGGTAGTAACCTTCAGAAGATTCGTAGATGACTCCGATGCTAAGGTACCATTCATTAGACACGCTGCTATAGGTATGTTAGGCGGGGATGAATGGTTTGTTACCTCATCTTTTATGGAAATAAAGAATCAACTAGATCCTAATTCCGACGATGGAGGTATATCCAAGATAGAGGATGTACCCACACCAGTTCTGGATGTAGGACAATAACTCCTACCGTGGCTTTATAGACATCTGAAAGGCAATCGTTACTGGCTGAGTAAAGGAAGGTATAAAGACGGAGTAATTAGGAGTTACACAAGGGTATGGGGTAATGGTAACCGGGCGATCTTCAAAATCGCAGTTCTCCGTTCGAGTCGGGGTGCCCTTGCAAACATTAGTACCATAAATTTAGAATTTTAT
>ERZ650304.30-NODE-30-length-96633-cov-9.028143_pt1 | contig 96633 bp, 109 predicted proteins | sample MGYA00376240_ERZ650304 | MGnify/ENA primary metagenome ERZ650304 (study PRJEB26733, sample SAMN07839271) | wastewater metagenome | biome: small river; feature: stream; material: water | place: USA: North Carolina | collected 2016-03-01 ...
TCTTTCTCATCTATTATGTCCAATTAAATTTGTTAGTTATATTAACCTGTAACGGCTATATATCTCTACAATTTTATTAGATCATTACACAATAAGGTTGCTAATAAACAAACTCATATTAATGGTGTCGTAGCCTAGTATGATAATACCACTCATAATTAGACAATTTGATAATAACATTTAGTCAAATTGAGGGGTATTAAGATGATTAAACGAATTAATTAGAATCATATTGTTAAGATTTTAGATGAAGCTAAAACTGGTGCTATGACGATTGAAGAGTTGTGTCGCAAACATTGCATATCAACGGCAACCTATTCTAATTGGAAATACAGATATGCTGGTATTACGTTGACTGACATTAAACGGCTAAAATAGTTAGAAGATGAGAGTCACTTGAAACAAATGTTTGCCAATCAGAATCTTGAAATAACAATGCTGAAGGACATTATCGAAAAAAAGCTTGAAGTATTCCAGCAAAGAAAGAATTAGTGATTTACGCTAAAGAACAGCACCAACTAAGTACCCGTGCTGCTTGTAATAGTTTAAATCTCAGCTGTAGTAGTTATTACTATGACAAGCTAGAAGTACGATACAAGGTTGAAGTTGAGTTACTTGAGCTATCACTAAAACGTGAACGCTATGGTTATCGTAAGCTGTACTAGAAATTACGTCAAAAGAATATTTTAGTAAACCATAAGAAAGCAGTTATACAAGAAACATAATTTAGCTTTAAGGTTTAAACAGAGTAAAAAGCTCAAGGTAGAAAAACGACCACTATCGGTACCGACAATGCCGCAACAAGTTTATGCGTTAGACTTCGTACATGATAGATTAGCGAATGGCAGAAAAATTAGAATTCTGAAGATTATTGACGAATTTAATAGTAAAACTGTAAGCATGTATGTTGATCTTAGAGCTAATAGCAAAAGGTGATTATTAATGTTCTCAATCAACTGAGGCAGGAAGCAAGCTACCAGTTAAGATTCGTAGTGATAATGGGCGAGAACTCAGAAATCACAACATTGCACAATGGTGTGTAGAAAATAATGTGCAATGGGAATTTATTCAACTGGGAAACCCATGCAGAATGGTTATTGTGAAAGATTTAATGGAACATTTAGGTATGAGCTATTGAATGTTTATGAGTTTAACACCTTAGCCGAAGCCAAACTGCGCGTAAATCTCTGGATGGATGAGTATAACAATGAACGACCGCATAATAGATTGAATGGGTTAACACCTATGCAATATGAAATAAGGTATATGGAGAATGTCTAATTTAGATTGTTTATAATTATGGTGGGTGACAATTGTACAGAGAGCTTTTAGTCATTTGCCAAAATTAGACTAGTACAGTTTCACGGCATTTCTAAAAGTACATTTAATTTACATCTAAAAGAATGTGAGTTTAGATTCAATTATTGAAATGATAATCTCTATGCTATAATATTAAAATTGGTTAGAAATAATCCGTTTTGATTACCTAGTCCCTTAATTTATCTAAACCTCATTAAGAGGTGATTGTAGTATTTACGCTATGACATTATAGAACTTATAATTTATGTATCATATGTGATGTTAATTATCTGAAAGAAAAAGGCGAATGTTAAACATCCGCCTTTTAGTATTTAGAATAACACTGGTTTACCTGTTATTGGTGCAGAGTTGCTGTTTGCAGCTTGCCATGTAGTAACGTTTTGACTAATGTAGATATTGCCAGGTAAGTAATTAGGGTTTAATAAAGTGTTGCCATTTCCTTCGGTAACCCATACTTTGCCAGTCCATAATAAAACTGGTGCAACATTGAAAAATTCATTAGCTAATGCTTGACCAGAGTTAGTTGTGAAGTTTGCTATATTTAATACCCAGCCAGTGTTGCTAAGATTGGTATTTGTCCAAATATAGTTGCTTCCTGCATATTTATCAGCTTTATAGACAATTGTCGCACCTTGAGCTAATGCAATTGTTTGGCCGTTGTATGCAACATTCCCGCTACTTTCATAATTTTGTGGTAACACATTTGTCGTAACTGTATATTGATTGTTGCTTCCCAAAGTACCTAAATTATTTGTATTTATATAGAAAGTGTATTGGTTATTATTCATTTGGAACAGTGGCGTTGGGCTTGGCGCACTAACCCATGTACTTAAAGAGCTAGGCGTTGCGGTTTGATAATTTCCAGTTGAAGTCTGAATATAATAAAGACCACCGTAACTGTTGCTACTAATTGCGCTTTCAGCTAACGTACCTAAATTAGCTGTAGTTAGTGCCGCTTGTGAAATCATGCCCCATGAGCTACCGTTTTGGCTAAAGTATAAATCAGAGCTTGTTGATGATGCCTGTACTAAATAAGTTCCTCCAATTGATGCCGCAGATGTTACTTTGGTAACTGGTACTGATAATGAAGAATTGCTGGTATTTGTAATTGAAGAACTTGGCTGTAGATTATTGTTACCGCCCAAAAGAATACCGCCATTATTGAAAACTAGCATATATTGACTGATACTACCGATTAAAGCTGCATAGGTAGCACCAGTTCCGGTTGGGAGTACATTATAGCTTGGAGTAGTAGAATTAGCTACACTTGTTATCATAGTTAGCGCACCGCCATTGTTGCTGGAGTCGCCTGGTGCAACAATTAAATTGTTACCTTGGTTAGCCGATAAAGTTCCATTAGCTTGACTTTGGTTATTAACTAGCTGTGTTGTTACGTTGGCACTATTCACATTTTGCGCTACAGTTAATGCAGAAGGTTCAGTTGGATCAATTAAATTATTTGTTGGATTAGAAGTTGTTGCTATTGTACCGCTATTGAGGTAAATATTATTATTAGCAAAATATAATGCAGTAGGTTTTTGAGTGCCACTCAATGAATCAGGTAATGAAATTACCTGTACAATTGCATTGGTTGAGACTTGGCTAGAGTTTTGAATAAAATATTCGCGGATTGTTTTTTGAGTAAAACCAATAGTTTCATTTAGATAGAGGCTACCATTACCATTAGTTGCAATAAAATTGACTTGGGCAGGCACGCCAAAGAAATTATTAATTGCAACAGAGTTAAAGTTAGTCGGTGAACTGCCTAGCCATAGATTTGGATTATTTGAGCCTAAATCAGGGGCTGTCATAGCTGCATATAGGTTTGTATTTAATTGTATAACATTAGTAAACGCCTGTACGTTTTGTGCACCGTTACTTAGTGTCCAATTGATTCCATCACTAGATGTATAAACTTGTGAATTTGCTAAATAAGCATAAAATACACCACTAAAATATTTGATAGAACTGATATTTGTTGAGAAACTATACGAACTTGAAACTACACCTTGATTCGAAATATTCCATACATTGCTTCCTGAGTATAAAGCAAATTGATTTTGACCAGCCGTAATTGTTGCGTTAGTCAAAGTTGTGGGAAACACAGAAGAAGTAAATTGGCTATTATTTGTATTACTTAAGATTATATTAGTTCCGTCAAATGCTAGGACTTGACTACTCGTTGCTCCCAAAGCAATAATAGATTCGGCTGTACCAGACATATATTGTTGCCAGTTACCAGAAGATGGTTGTGTTGCTATCCAAATATTTGAATTAGTTACTGATGCATTTTGAGTAAATACTGCAACACCTTTTTCGGTTGCGCTAGCATTAGATGAGCTAGAGCTACCATTGTTACATCCAACTAGTGTTATCGCTGACATAAGTCCGATTATTAATTGGCTTATTTTAATGTTCTTCATTATATGAATTTCCTTGATTTTGACATATTAACTATTAATAATACTAGGCTAGGATGAGCCCAAGTATTTTTGAATTCGCTATGTTAGCACATGCAGCATACGTTATTTATTGGCAAATTTGAATAGCTATCTTGCATTTTTTATGGTATGATTTACTTTTTATTTGTTGATACTAACAATTTATTTTTGTTTTGGTCATTGTTGTGTGGGATAGGGTAAATTATTCATGTTTGATGATATTTGTATCTTTATTGCGATAATTAATTGTGGTAACTTCTCTATTGCTGCTCGTAAGCTGAATATTTCTCAGTCAACACTTTCTAAAAAAATTACTGCATTGGAAACGATGCTAGGCAGCAAATTAATTAATCGAGATTCACGTAATTTTAATTTAACAAATGACGGTAAAGTTTTTTATGATGCATTTTGTTATTTAGAGGAAAATGTTAAGCAGAAGTTGCAAAATGTAATTGAGCATAAACCTGTTCAATATTTAAATTTATTGTTACCATCATGTCTAATTAATCATCCAATTAGTAATAATATTATGAGCATATTGGAATTTGAGCCAAATATAAAAACGCAAGTAGTTTATCGTAATTTAATGGATTTAACCCAGAGTAATGTGTTTTATGATTTAGCGTTGTTATCTAAGTTTGAGCAATTTCACCAAGCTCAGCAAAACGTAGTTTTTTCTACGAAAAATATTTTAATTACGCACGCTTCAAATGTAAATAAAGTAAATACTAATATTGAATGTTTAAATGACATAAGCCTTGTTGTTTATGGCTATGCATGTAATCATCAAATTGAGATATGTCATCAAAATTTGCAGAAAAATATTTCATTTATGCCACGTCAAGTTATTTGTGTGGATAATATAGAGGAAATCAAGCAGTTTATAAATAATAATCGTTCTGCAGTTGCGATTGTTCCAGAAAGCATGGTTTGGAAACAATTTTCTGACAGTGAAGTTAAGCAAACTTTAGTTGAATATTACTGTGGTTATACACAGTATATTTTGTATTTCAATGATAAAAATATTTCATTGTCGTTAGACGTTGAGCGTGTTTTGGGTGAAATTGTACAGTTAATTAAAGAAAGCTTATTTTATTAGGCGAGATCATAATTATGATTGATGATATTTTATTGTTTGTTAGTTTAGTTAAAACTAAAAATTTTGATAAATGCAGTGCAATAAATCATATTTCTGCATCAACTTTATCCAGACGAATCAAGGGACTTGAGTTAACATTAGGATATTCGTTGCTACTTCGCAACTCGCATCGAATTGATTTGACAGAAAATGGACGTAATTTATATTTAGAGTTTGAGAATTATGCAAATAACTTAGTTAATCAGTTAGCTTCAATTGAGCAGGAAAAGCGTGCAATTAGTGGTAGACTTCACGTTTCATTGCCATTTGCATTGGCGTATTATTATATTCTACCTTTTTTAGGTGAGTTTCTGCTTCAATATCCAGATTTGGAGGTTTTTATTGATCATAACGTGGATGAATTTAATATTAAGCATAAGTCTTATGATTTAGCAATTACGAATTATCAACCATCACAGCAAACTCAAAAAATTAAACAAATTGCGAATGAAAAAATTGTGCTGGTATGTACACCACAATATGTTGAGATGCATGGTCGATTAGAAAATCTGTCTGAAATAAATCGGCATCTAACTATTGGTAAAATTAGTCAGAGTCAGAAAATTATATCTTTAATTCCATTATTTGATGAGATTACTAGCAGAGTAACTCAAGTTACAAATCAATCACGAATTCATGTGAATAGTTTTATTGAGGTTGAGCAATTAATCAATAGTAATCAAGTAATTGCAGGAATGCCATTAAGTGTTGTCGAACAAAGAATTCAAGATAATAGTTTGGTTCGAGTTTTACCTAATTATCACCTTGGTATAATGAATTATTATCTGTCACGTACCATCAATGAGAATGATCCACGGTATAAAGTTTTTATAAAATTTATCTATAAATGTTTAGAAAAAATTAAATACACTGAGGTTAGTAGCTACCTACAATATTTTCATTCATAGCGATTGGTTATTCAAATAAAAGTTTAGGTCAGGGGTGTTGGTTTATGCCAAATTTAATTTGTTATAGTCATAAGTAAGAGCATTAAATTATTGATGAAGTTTGCTTTTGATAAGTACAATATGAAGTACTTATAAATTATAATATATAATACGTGGTAGATATACTCTAGAGAATAAACTATGTGGTATTGAATGTTGAGTGAGTTGTTTAACGATAGTTGTGATTTTGTTAAAAACAGTGTTTAATGTTTGTAAATTAATTTTTTGAGTGAGTAAAATTATGGGAAATAAGGTTCAATTTTATAGATTTTCGCGTCTTATCTTGGCGATCTCTGTTGGGGTATGTTCATTTATTATTGTCGGTTGTAATGGTACGAGTGCTTCAAGCGGAGCTACGTATGCGCAAATTTCTGTACCAACAACTACTTATTTAGATAATGGAAATCAGACCAAATTTGCAACTTATACCAGTGCTGGTGGCGGTCAATTAGTTTTAACTGAAATTGATACTGGATCGGATTTTTATGTCGTTGAATCCAGTTATGTAGGACCAAATGTAATACGCACCGGAAGAACAATTCCTCTTGTTTATGATCATGGAAACACGAATCGACCTGGTGAATTGGCGTATACCAATGTTAATTATTTAACCGAGAGTGGTGCATTGATTATCGGTACTAATTCGCAAGTCCCAATTGTAATTGTGCCAGATGGTGAAATTAGCACTGTTGAAAGCCAAAATCATGCAATTATGGGAATGCGTATGAATAGTAATTTATCCGCAAAATTATTTTTACCATATCCATATAATCAAATGTTTATCTTAAATATCCCTGACCAGCAATTAATTTTTGGTAATTTTAGTTCAAGTGAGCTAAGTTCGTTTGGCGTTACTCAGCTGGTGGAAAGTGCTTGTGATAATGAATCAGCTGTTACTACTTCACAGGCCAGTTGTTGGAATGATATGGCATTACAAGTAAGCTATACTGCGAATTATAAAAATAAGAAAATTGAGTCAACTTTTAATACTTTGTTTGATAGTGGTGCAGCATCGAATTTCCAAGTAAATCCATTACCAGATTGGTTAGAAGCTAACAAAACTGGTGCAAATATTGAAAATGCACAGGTTAGAAATCAGGTGCGAGCAAGTTTATCGACTAATTTAGGTGATTTTAATGTACCTCTAAATTTACCAATTGGGGCGAATGAGTCGCAATTTAACGGTGGAAATATGGTTAATGCAGGCAATAACTTATTTAATTTCTATCAAGTTTTATTTGATCAAGTACATGGACGAATTGGTTTACTTAATAATACCAGCAATCGCTCGGTCACAGTGCCATTAACTTATCAATTACAAGGTAAGTCAATGGGGTTACATGTGCAAATTAATCTTGGTAGTAATCCGGTTTATGTTGCTCTTGACACTGGTTCAATTGGGTTACGAGTATTAGAAAGTCAAATTTCAGATTGGTCAAATATTATCTCCGATACCAATTACCATCTTAATTACGAATATCGCGATGGCGTAGTTATTCGTGGTTATTTGGCTAATGGTCCAATTTCGCTTGGTGGAATTACGACTAATATCGATTTCATGGTAATTGATAGTGTAACGTGTAGCTCACAAGTTCCTAATTGTCCAAAAGGTTCATTTGTTGCAAGTGGACGTGGCGGTGTAATGGGAGTGCGTTTGGATAATAAGGGTGAATATGATGATGGAATTTGGAGTCCACTACCACAGTTTGCTGGAAATTATTCGAATGGATTTATTATTAGTGGCAACTTATCTGCTCCAGCGTTGACTCTTGGTTTGACCTCAGCTAATCAGGTGGGATTTGGTATGCAAAGCTTGTTGCCGTATACGCAACCAACAGATAACTTGGCGCCATATTATTTGTGGGATGTCGTTCTTCCTGCTAAAATTAGTTATCCCTTAAGTAGTGGTGAGCTTAAAGAAAAGGTTGGGTTAGTGCTTTATGATACTGGGACCGCTCAGTATACGATTTATAACCAAGATTCTAATCAAGTTGGGGTAATTGCGAGTGGCTTAACGATTAATCAAACACAACGAGTTGGTAGCGGTGATTATTTTATTTGGTCTTTTACTACTGGTACTACGCTGTTTGTTAATGCGGCTTATCGTTCAAACGAAAGCCCGGATGTTTTAGTTAACACAGGAAATACTCCGTTTACAATGTTTGATATTCTTTATGATGTGCAAAATGGACAGATGGGATTTAAATCAAATAATTAGTACTCTGAAGTGTTAAAATATAGTTATGTAAGTAGTTGAGTAGTTTCATTTAATAGTATTTATGGTTTAACGTTCATACTTGATGCTTGACTATTATCAGTATTTGATTGTAGTATGCATAATTCATAGCTTACTTTTTGTAATGACTACTTTGTGATATTAAAAGTGATTGTTTATTATTAGATATGATTTTAAAATTATGGAGAATTATTATGCGTGAAAATATTGAGCAATTTTTAAGTTCTGCGGCATTTGGTGTAATTGGTGCTTCGGCAAATCGTGCTAAGTTTGGTAATATGGTTTTACGTTGTTATCAACAAAATTCACGAGTTGTTTACCCTGTAAATCCTCAATTAGATGAGGTTGAAGGTTTGGTATGTTTGAAATCAATTAATGATTTGCCGGATAATGTTAAGAGTATTTCTGTCATTACGCCACCTAGCATTACTGAGCAGGTAGTTGAGTTGGCTCACTCCAAAGGCATCAAGAATATTTGGATGCAGCCTGGTGCTGAAAGTGAGTTAGCTGTTCAAAAATGTGTTGAGTATGGCATTAATGTAATTGCCGATGGCAGTTGCATTTTAGTTATGCTTGGGTTTCCACATTAATTTTTAGTTGGCAAAGAATTGAGATATTTCTAATGCCAATTGCTTAGGGTAATGATGCAAGAAAAAGTGCCCGCCATTTGGGTAGCTAATTAGTTTGGAGTTGGGTATTAGGTCATGTAGAATCCAACTAGCTTCTGGTTTTGTTACCCAATCATTTTTGGCTACGGTTATTAATGTTGGTAGGCTAATTTGCTTGAGTTTGTCATGATTGGAACGCCAATTTGCTACGGCTTGGTCTTGTAGTGCCTGAGCTTTATCATTGAATGGATAAACATAATGCTGAATTGGTAAAATTGTTTTAGCTAAGTATTTACGTAATTCTAAAGATGGAACTTCAGAAAAAAACACTTCGGTTAGTCGTTCACGGTTTTCTTTATTAGGTTTATCGCGCAAGTTACTGACTAATTGATGTAGCCTACCTAGGGTAAAGCTGTAGTCTGGTTGACTGACAATGAAAATTAACCCACTAAGCATCTCTGCGTGCTGGTAAGCCATTGCTTGCGCAATAATACCTCCCATCGACCAACCACAAATTAAAGGTTTATTAAGATTCAATGCATTAATAAAATCTCTACAATCTAATGCGAGCCCCTCCATATCTTCAGTGTTATTTGAGTAGCTTTCTCCAACCAAGCGATTATCAGGTAAATAAAGCGTAAATTTATTTGCCAGAGTGTAAATAAATTCACTATTCCAATGTAGTAAATTTCCCGAATAACCAACTAACATAATTAATGCAGGACCTTGGCCAAGTGTTATATAGCCAATTTGCCCACTGTCCGTTTGAATGGTTTTGTATTCGTGCTGCTGTAATGTCATTAGATTTCCTTGTGTATTAAAATTATCTCACGTTACATTTAGAAATAGGTATGGTTAATTTTAATTATTACTACTAGTGAATTTTGCGTAATGTATTTGCCATTCTAATAATTTTTAATGTAAAAAGCCACTCAGCTTGAACTGAGTGGCTTTGAGATAATTAAGCTAAGTTATTAAACTTTAACTAAATATTACCAGCTTTTACGTTGTGAGTAGCCACTACGGAAGCCACCGTCTGTTTTTGGTTTGTCTTCTTTTTCTTTAACAACCAAAGAACGGTTTTTATAACTTGTACCATTTAATGCACTAATGCATGTTTGTGCATCAGAAGTACTTTCCATGTCTACAAAGCCAAAACCTTTGCTTTGACCAGTATCTCTGTCACTAACAACTTTAGCGGTAACAACGCTACCGTGTTGTGCGAATAGATCTTGTAATTCTGAACTTGTAATGCTGTAATCTAAACCAGCTATGAAAATTGATTTTTGCATAGTAAATGCCTTTTAAAATAAATAAATAAGAATAAAACTGAATATTTGATGGCAAGATACTGTGAAAATAATTAAATTCTAGCTAGATATGATGTGCATTAAAGATTAAATTTTAAATGAGCTCAGATTATAGCATGCTAATTGTTGTCTGGTGGATTTATTTGAAATTAATTATTCATTTAGTAAACTTTGAATTCCAATTTCAAAGCGTAATGGCTTGATTAGTGGACTATAGCGTACAACTACTGAACCATCTCGGTTAATTAAGAATTTAGTAAAATTCCATTTGATGCTTGTCGAACCAAAAATTCCTTTGGCACGTTGTTTCAAATATTGATAAAGTGGATCGGTGTTTTGACCGTTGACTTGAACTTTATTCATCATCGGGAAACTGACCCCATAATTTAGACTACAAAATTGCTGAATTTGTTCTGCGTCTCCTGGCTCTTGATTGCCAAATTGATTACATGGAAACCCGAGAATTACTAGTCCTTGATCTTTATAGCGTTGGTACAGATCTTCTAATTCTGTGTATTGTGGAGTGAATCCACATTTACTGGCGGTATTTACAATTAGAATTACTTTGCCCCTAAGAGTAGATAAGTCTAATTCTTCATTATTTATAGTTTGAACTTTGAAATCATAAATTGAGGTTAGCATAGCGAGTCCTTTTATTGTGTGTTAAATCATTCTCAAATCTGTATATTAGTTTTATTCAAATATTAAATTGCGAGATGTATTTTCTGGCATTTAAAATAATAATTCAAGTTTATCTTAAGCAAAATATTTAGTTTTTTGATTTAGTTTATTTTAAATTAACTTTAGTTGAATTAATTTCATGACTTTTCTGGTAGTTAACTTTTCTATACCGATTCTTACAAGTGGTTCTGATATTTCTGTATAACTGTAATACAATTTTGTCTATTGATAGTATCTCGATTTTTTGGTTAAGATATCGACCTTGAAAATAATGTTTACCAAAATATGTTTAATGTTTAGAGTGGCTTTTAATTTAAATATGGTTTTATTGATTGGTTTAATTTTGTAATGCACTAATTCTTTTTTTCCGATCATCTTCATAGCGTTGGATACATTCATCAATGAAATTACAAAAAACTTGAACTTTGCTGCTTTTATACTTTGATGGAGTAATCAAGTAATATTTTTGTTTGATAAATTCGTAGTCAGGTAAGATAGGAATCAAGTCCTGGTTCGTACCCAAGAAGAATTCATATTCTTCTAGTCCCATGATGAATTCTCCTGTGCGTAACAGAATCATTCCATTGGTTACATTGTTTAACGCAACTACACAGTTGTTTTCGGTTATGACAGTTTCTCCAGTGCTTTTATTGTAAAAGCTAATTGGTGAAGCTTCTTTTGGATCGTGGATATCTAAATATGAAATGACTCTACCTCTATTAATGTCTTCAAGATCTTTGGGAGCACCATATTTTTGAATATATTCCTTTGTCGCATACAAACGTATTTTGGTATTAAATAATGATTTGACAATTAAAGAGTCTTGGGTCGGAAAACTTAATGAAATAGCAATATCAAACCCTGTGTTGTACAAATTTGGTTCAGTTTGTCTGAGATTTAATTTTAGTTTGAGACCTGGATATTTCTGTAAAAACTCAGGCAGGTATGGTGTAATTAATTTCGTTGATAGATTGATTGGTAGTGTAACACGTAATTCACCTTCTACTTCTTGACTTTCCTTCATCAGGACATTTATTATTGACTCAATTTCTTTGTCTTTATTTTTGAAATAACTATAGACTTTATTGCCAAATTCGGTGATTTCTATACTATTTGCCGTGCTACGAACGAGTTTTCTATTAAACGATTCTTCCAGACTTTGGATTTGCCGCCTAATCGAAGGCTGTGAGATGCCAAGGAGCTTTGCGGTGACTGAGTAGCTATTGCTTTCAAAAACTTTAATAAAAGTAAATAATTCGTTATATAAAACCATGCGAAGAGACTTTAATAAAAATAATTAGATATGCTTTTTGAATATTAGCATAATAAATGGCACATCAACAATATCAAATTTTGTTATATCAAGATAAGAATAGGTTGTTGATTGTTATTTAATAAATTGTTAAAAATATTATTTAGATCTAACTATTTGATTTAAATCTGAAAATATCTATTTGGACTGAATCTGTATAGCTACATTATACGCGTTATATGGTGGTGGCTTAATTGTGTTTAGTGGGTGAACGAGTACGTGGATTGACCTATTTATGACGGTTATCATATTATATCGACATCACATTTATGAGATGAGCTATATTAGTATATGATTAATCAAGGTTTGTAGTTAGGCAAATATTTATAAAATTAGTATAGGATAAATTATATGAGACGTATTTATACGTTAATAGCAATTATTTTGACAGCACCAATTTTTTGTGCTCATGCAGCGAGTACTTGGTCTTTTTCAAGTCAAGTATGTATTATTAATGAGACTGATAGTGTGCAAACTATGAAGGCGTATATTGATGATAAAAGTTACTATGCGCGTGGGCATAATGCAATTGATGCTTTTAGTGGCAAGACGATTAACCCAGGTACGAAGCTATGTGGTGAGATACGAATGATAAGTACTGGATCTCAGTATGTATTTTTGTTATCGACCACAACTGGGCCGTTAACGCGGTTTTTTAACTACTTGGATGATGTGGATAGTACTTGGCATACTACAATGAATACAAGATATTTTAAATTATTAAATACTGATGAAGGTTTGAAACAATGTCATTATAATAGTTGTACAGAGTTTGCCATTATAAGTTAGATGTTAATTTTGTATTATTTTGCCTAATTAGTACTGTAGTTTAAGGTTAAAGGTTTATATCTGTTTATTGAGGCCTAAGATTTGTGTTCGTATTCAAAAAGATTGAACTTTATGGTACAATACGCACCGTAAATAAGTTAGTTAGTGATTTCTTCTCAGCTTCTTGAATTTGTCTTCATGTTTTGTCTCTCTTAAGCTCTCATTTTAAACTTTTCTTGTCTAACAATAGTAGATTTAATTGTTGTAATTTGAAGGTGCATAAATCTGTGTTATTCTATATAACATTTGTTAAAAAAATACCAGACTTGCCTTGTTCAATGGTAATTGATAGTTGTACTATGGTACACCTTGTGAGCGAGTATTATTTTTTGTTTCTATGGTGCAGTGCACAGGCTTAATGCCTTGTATTGTTTTATATAAAATTATGAGATCGGTGGTTGGCTTATTTTACTACCTAATATTTTATTGTCATATAAAAAGAAAATATCTAGATATTTGTATACCGTCTAAGGTATATTATCTCGCTTTATTCATGAATTTTCTTGTATATCTATAGTAAATGTACTGTAGTGTTATTTTTTGTTTTATTATTATTTATTTCGTGTGGGAAATTATGTTAAGAAAAATAGTTGTTGGCCTGTTATCAATCACACCATTTATTTTAGTTACTGGGTGCAATAGTGGTAGTGTTCAATCTGCCAGTAATGACGTGGCTGTAAATACGGCTACTGCAATGTCTAATTCAGTTACGAGTTTAACTGCTACAGATATTTCACCAAGTAGCAGTGAAGATTCTTGTTTAAAAGCAGTACTAGAGCAAACCCAAAATTCTAATAAATTAACTACAACAGTAACATTTAACAATACTTGTAATTACGATACTTATATCGGTGGATATAGAATAAATTTCACTTCAGAATATACGGATGATAGTAAGGCACAATTAGATCCAATTTCCTTTGCCTACTTAAATTCAAGTGGAAATACTCGCAGCTATACTTTAAAGCTTGTTGCGAATAGATATGCTTGCCCAAATAGTAGTGGCTCTTTTGAGAATCTAACTGGTGTGCTTGGTGCGCGCAAGGTTCAGGCTGGAACTAGCGTGGTTTTAAAAGGCATAACGACTTTGGCAAGTGGTAAGATTTATGATCTTCCTTTGGCTAAAGCTAGCTTTAGAGTTCTAAGTCCAACTTCTGTCGCGCAAAATGAGTTGGGTACATCATTGTCTGATCCGGAATCTTTTAATTACGCGCTTTCAGAAAGTAACGCGAATAAAGGAAATGACTCTCTACGAAATATTCCGTTGAATCAATATGGCCTAAAAACCATAATGATAACTAATCATCGTTGTACTGATGTTGAATCTGCTATTCCAACTTTGGTATTACCAAGTAAAGTGACGATTGATCGCTTGCGTACAACTTGTAAAATTGATGGTAGTCAACGCCTATTATCTGAGCAAAGTTGTCGTTTTGTATTGCGCTATGATCCACAAGCAAACGATGTTATGCAAGCATATGAATCATTAGTTAACGTTGATGTGTATGCTAGAGCAGTTAATAATGGTCTGATTCTGCGTAGCAATGTCTTTAAAATTCCTTATAGCTCGCGAGGTAAAATATCTGGAGTACAAGTTGTTAATGATAAACTTGTAGTTGTAGATAATCAGCCAAATGGCTTAAAAAATACTTCAATTGGCAGCTTTGGTTTGAAAACATACACAATTAGTAATTCATCAGGTCAATCTGTGGAGTCTATCACATTATCTTATGCTCCAACTAGTTTGGAATTACCTGCGGGTTTAGCATATGATTCTACTCGTACTACTTGTAAATTAGATGGAACTCAGGCTTTGTCAGCAGGGCAAAGCTGTAATGTAGCTATTAAGTACACCCCAAAAATGCAACAAGTTGAAGAAAGCGCAATTTTTCAGGCGGTGGGATACTTAAGCAGTAGTAATAAATCTGTGGCTTATGTAAGTAATAAATCTGTGCTCGCATATTCAACGAGCGTAAATAATACTGCATCAATAATGCCAACTTCTACAGGTTTCATTAGCGGTTTTGATATTGACGCCAATGTTACTGGATTAACCTTTAATAATTCTATTACGAGTATCCCAGCTGGATCATTTGGCTTAAAGGCATATTTAATTTCTAACGATACAGGGCAAAATATGTATAACGTGAATATTAATAATATCGCTGAGCTATCTGCACTTGCAACATTAAAAATTGATGAAACACGGAGTACCTGTAAATTTAATACGACATTGGCGTATAATAAATTTAGTTTAAAAGAAGGACAAAGCTGTTTATTAGTGTTCAAATATTCGCCAACCACAACCAATAAAGCTAATGTGAATTATAATTTGATTATATCGGGTTATGATGCAGCTGGAAGTAAAGTTGTAAGTGAGGCAACTATAGTACAAGCAACATCGAGATAATTCGTTGAAATTGCTCTTGAATTAAGGTGGGAATCAATTTAATTGAGTTCCCATTTTTTTACTTTATACGATTTATTAAATTGCTTCGATAGTAGTTTGTTGATCGCATAGGTTTGAGTGTCGTTACGTTAAACAATTTATAATAGTAATAGAGGTTAATTTGCTATAATGATTAGTTGTATCTAGTATTTCGATGGCAGTCAAATTTATGGTTATGCAATTGATGTTAGTTGCTAATCAGTTGTTTTAGTGATTTAATAGTGGGCAAATTTTTAGATAGTTAGATGTGTTAGTATATGTATATGCAAAAAAAATATCCCATGCGCTTATGTAATTTGTGGTTAATAAGTATTCTTGCATTGATCGGTGCCAGTTGTTCTTTTATACCACGCACTGTTTTGGATGCTGACTCTGGGAATATTATTGAGTCGACCACTACTAGTGGTAAATATAAAATCCATATTTATCCAATTGATGCTGCCGCAGTAGCACAAAATAATAAAGCTAACTATGTTTATACAGTTGGTGATCGAGATCAGTTAGTTATTTATGTGTGGGGGCATCCTGAGTTTAGTTCTCCACTGGGTACTTCTTTTACCGGTGATAAGAGCCCAATTCTGATGGATGGCGTTGATGATTCGAATGGTACAATTGCTTCACGAGATATTTTAGATAGTGGTTTATCTTCATATACGGTGGATGAACAAGGGAATATTTTTGTGCCACTCATTGGTATGGTTAAATTGTCGGGTAAGAGCATCAGTCAAGTTCGCGTAGATTTGAGTAAGCGTTTGGCTAAATATGTTGTAAATCCACAAGTCAGCGTCAGGATGGCTGCATACCGGAGTAAGCGTGTCTATGTTTTGGGTGAAGTTATGAAGCCTAATGTAGTGACCCTAAATGATGTGCCTTTAGATTTGGCTGGAGCTTTGAGTTTTGCAGGTTGGGTTAATTTGAGTTCTGCAGATGTGAAGAATATTTATATTTTACGACGTGTTTCTGATCAAGATATTACCGTTTATCGCCTTGATGTAACTACTCCAACTAGCTTACTCTTTGCCAATAGTTTTGCGTTACAGCCAGCTGACGTAGTATTTGTTACCACAGCTGGTTTAGCACAATTTAATCGCGTTATGAGTAATTTTGTTAATGCGGCTCAAGCGATTTGGTTTACCGCGAACATTGTACCTGTTGGTACCGTAATCATTCCACAATAATAGGTTTGTTATGAAAAAAGATTATGTACGTGAAGTCGGTTTAGCGACCTTAGCTAAGAGTGTTAAGATTAACTTTAAGTTAATTTTATTGGTGTTAGTTCCGTTCATGATGATTGCTGTGACATTGATTGTAATTAAAAATAAGCGGCAAGTTAGTAAATTTACGACCATGGGTGTGATCCAAATTAACAACGTAAATCCTCTAACATACTCTGATTTGCCATCATTAGAACAAAATAGCGATACTTCGAATGGCACGATCAACACTTCGGGATTATCCACGAATAGTGAAACTATTGTCTCACTTTTGACTACCGATTTTATTCTTAATGATATTATTGTTGAAAAGCACTTTGATATTGATGTGCAATTATTGAAAGGTGATGGTTTTTTAGATAATCTAAAAGCTTCTTTTGGCTCTGGGTCTACACAAGTTTACCCAAGTATTTCAAAGTTTGATGTTTCACATAAATATTATAACCATAAATTAAAATTGGTTTTTACGTCACCAACCCAATATGTTTTATATGATAATTTTGCCAAAATTGCAGACGGTGTGATTGGGCAACAACTAGTGAGCAAAGATATCACTTTATTAATTGATTCATATTCTGGTAGTCAAAAACAAAAATTTGTCATAACCAAAAATTCTGTTGATGCGGTAATTGCCAACTTGGTCAAGCAAATTAAGGTTGAGCCAGTAGTTGTCATGAAGAAAAGTTCGCAAAGTGATACTGGAATAATTAATATCTCAATTACTGACATTAATCCAGTGCGTCAAGCGCTGTTAATTAACGACATTATTGAAGAAGTCAAAACTAAATCTTGGGAACGCCAACGACAAAACTTAAAGCAATCAATTGAATTTATTGAAAATCAAACGGTGAGAGCAAAAAGAGCCATGGATATGGCACAAGAGTCATTAGTTGCTTTTCAATCTGCGCATAATATTATCAATCTTGATGATCAGGCCAAAAATGATCTAACGACTGTGACTGATTTGGATTTAAGAATGCTCGATAAGCAAATTACGATTGATCAATATAAGGCTTCCTATACTGCTGATCATCCATTGATGATTGGTTTACGTAAGCAACGAGATCTGCTAAAGACGAAACGTGATGAGATGTATGCGGATTTAATGACTTTGCCGGTTAACCAAGCGACCTTTGCAACGTTGAAAAATAATTTAGATGTAAATCAGCAATTATATTTATTATTATTAAATAAAGAACAGAATCTTAAAATTAAATATTCAGGAATAACTAGCCCCGTAGACGTTTTGACGTATGCTAGTAGTGACGTAGCGCCAATTATTGTGCCTTTGTCTGCCAAAGTAATTGCCTCAAGTCTAGCCGGAATTTTGATGATTGAGATATTTTTTGTGCTGTGGTTTACGGTTTGGATGACGGGTGATCCTTATTTATTGCCGCATTTAATTGATAGTAAATTATTGGCAATAGTGCCACATTTGCGTAATAAGCAAAAAGGAATTGACTATCGTCATCCTGGATTTAACGTCATTAATGCTTACTTTTTAAGAAAGCTGGCGGAAAGCAGAAAGTCGAATTTTTGCTGTAACTTCGGTAGTATTAATCGTGGAAGTGGAAAAACATTTATTATTGATGCCATTAGTAATTATTTCACGCGCCGTGATAAGCGAGTGTTGCATATTACATTTGGTAGCAGTCATGAGTTTATGTCATTGAATGAGATTGATCAGCATCTTGATGAGGATTTAGGTTTTTCTGATTCGTGCCTTAAAAAGGTAAATTTGAAGATTAGCATTCAAAATTCGATGGATATTATCAGTTTTAAACAGTTACTGCGACGTGTAAATAATTTTGATTTTGTTTTTATTGAGTCATGGGCGATTTTAGATTCGCAGGTGTTTATGAATATGTCCAAATTAGTTAATGAAAATATTATTATTAGCGAGCCAGGTGATACACCAGGATTGATTAAATTAATGGCAGATGGGTTTTCTAATTTAGATATCAGTGTTTCACGAATAATCTATAACCATCCGAAAAAACCATTATTAAATTCAGTTTATTCGATAAATAAAGTTGATTAAGGTTATTTATGAAAATTGTATTAATTTATCGCAATCGAGTTGAAGGTGCTAATAGTATTGAGGAATTATTTGATACTTTAGCAGAGGAATTGAAGAAAAAATTTACGGTAATTAAGTATCAAATGGGAGCATTAGCTAATTTGCCACGTGATATTTTATATTTACGCAAATTGAACCCAGATATTTATCATATAACTGGTGATGTCCATTATGTGGCATGTTTTTTACCGAAACGTAAGACGATGTTAACCATTCATGACATCCATTATTATAATTATACGATGCGTGGTCTTAAAAAATTAATTTATAAATGGTTGTATTTAACATTACCATTGCGTTCAATTAGTTGCCTATCAACAATTTCGGCTGCAACTAAGCAAGTATTGGATCAGCAGTTTAATGTAAGAATTCCTATTCACGTAATTAACAATTGCTATAATAAAACTCTATTTGTGGCTAAAGCCAAAGAATTTAACTCAGTTGAACCTGTAATTTTACATTTAGGGACGAAAGCTAATAAGAATCTGCCAAATCTAATTGCAGCGTTAAAAGGTCTTCAATGTAGATTAGTAATTATTGGTCGCCTAAATGAAGAGCAGTTGAAATTATTGGCAGATAGCCAGATTAATTATACTAATCAATTGAATTTAACGTTGCTAGAAATTTATAATAATTACGTTCAGGCTGATTTGGTCGCATTTGCCTCACTTTCAGAAGGATTCGGTTTGCCAATCATTGAAGCGCAGGCAGTTGGTCGTCCTGTAATCACCTCTAATTTTGCGCCAATGTGTGACGTGGCTGGAAATGCTGCGTGTCTGATTGATCCTCATTCTGTTGATGATATTCGGGCTGGAATTGTAAAAATTATCCTTGATGAGAAATATCGTGAGCAATTGATTGAGAGGGGATTTGAAAATGTTCAACGTTATTCACCACATAGCACAGCCAAGCACTATGCAGAGTTGTATTTAGGTATGTTGGAGTAAGTAAAATTAGTAATAATTCTAAAATTGAACATCGTTTATTAAAAACCACATCGGTTTCTTTCTTATCAACCGCTTTGTCAATTATTATTCAATTAATTAGTGTTCCAATTTGCTTGCGTTATTGGGGTAAAACTACCTATGGGACTTGGCTAGCTTTGTCAGCTGCTTACACTATTTTACGGACTGTTGATGGTGGATTTACTGCCTTTATTGGTAACAAATTGAATATGTTATATCATCAAGATCAGCAAGAAATGCGTCGAGTTTTAGCCTCCGCGGTCTGGGGTGTAATTTTATTGGGTAGTTTACAAATTATAATTGTGCTTGGGCTTTATTTTAGTAATAGCATGAGTTTAATCATGGGGAGCGCAGTTAGCCAGATTAGCGCGAGTCAAACAATTTTTGGTCTGATGGTAATGAGCTTAACTTGGATTTTAAGTGGTTCATATATTGGTATGCTGCATCGATTTTTAATTCCTAATGGCATGCTGTACCAGCTACTTTGGTGGGTGATGTTGCTACAAGTTTCGCAAAGTTTATCGATTATGCTTGCAGCATATTTTCAGTTTAGCGTATTTAATGCTGCTTTGTTTTTTGCATTTGCGCAGGCGGCGGTTTATATTAGCTCAGCATTTTATATCAAATGGAGATTACCACAGTTTTATCCATGGTTATCTGGTGCTAAGTTAAAAATTGGGATACGTGAAATTATTAATTCTTTCCCAATGACGGTTAATGGCGCAGTTCAACAGGCTGGGAATAGTGGCGTTGTAGTTCTTGTTTCTGCTGTCTTGGGCGCCGCGGTAATTCCGATTTATTCTACCATGCGAACGTTAAGTAATTTATGGACGACAGTTACCAATATTGTCACAGCACCATTGCTACCTGATATTGTGCGCTTTCATGCAACTAAAGAACTACGTAAATTTATCATGGTGCATAAAACGCATGTATTATTGATGAGTGTTATTATTAACTTATCAATTATGCTCGCATATCCATTAATTGACACAGTTTATTTATACTGGACACGTGGTAAATTGCCAATTGATCATCGTTTAATCTGTCTACTATTGGCCTCTGTTTCAGTATTTGCATTAAATTCACTATTCAATACGTTTTTAACTGGGCTTAATAATGGTCGTTATTTGGTGGTTATGGGGGCACTTCGAGGTTTATTTGTGTTATTAGCTGGATATTTTTTATTGCCAATTTTTGGTTTAAGCGGAATTGGGATGGCTATTTTATTGGCTGAAATATTATTGATGGCAGCAAATACGTATATTTTTATTTATGGAGAACTCCAATCAATTGGAGCTGAGCGTGAAAATATGTTTGCTTGGTATGATATTTTATGCTTTGCTTCAGTGTTGTGCTTTTTATTACTCAATGTGCTGATTGTGCATTTGAGTATAATTTATTATGTAATAAGTCTAGGTTTATTATTGATTGGCATGATTTATGCTTGGATTAATTTAGATCTTGAAATTAAATCTAGAATTTTACGGATGCTTAGATTAGCGCGTTGATGGATGTAAAAGTTTAATTTAGGAAAGTATTGATGAAAACTGTTTTGGTGATTGGTAAATTTAGCACTGAAAGTTTTGGTATGCACATTGCTGAAACTTTAAATGATCTTGGATACCAAGTATTACGTTTTATGCCTGGCTGTAATGCTCCACAGGGTGGAAATATCTTTGTACATCGGATGAACCAAGCACGCCGAGTGTTGTATGACGCAACCAATGGAATTCCACGGATGCGCGTTAAACGCATGAAAGAATTATGGTCGTTAGTTAAAGGACACAAAGTTGATTATGTTATAGTTTGTCATGATTTATTACAGCCAGCAGAAGTACAGCATTTAAAAGATTTAACTCGGGCTAAAATAAGTATGTGGTTTCCTGATGCGCTCGTCAATTTTGGTAAGGGTTATTTTATGAATGCGGCATATGATGGGTTATTTTTTAAAGATCCATTTATTGTTAAAGCCTTATTAAATGTGCCACAAAGCCCAGTTTATTATATGCCAGAATGCTTCAATCCTAAACGTCACAAACTGGCAGAGGATCGTATAATTGCCGATGAGTACAAATGCGATATAACCACGGCTGGAAATGCGCATTCATGGCGAGTAGCTTTTTATCAACACCTTAAAAACTATAATGTGAAAATTTGGGGCCCACCAGCGCCATTATGGATGCCAGTTGCAACTACCAAGCAAATGTTTCAAAATAAAATGGTATTTAATAGTGATAAAGCTCAAGCTTTTCTTGGTGCTAAAGTTGTATTAAATAATTTACATTATGGTGAAATTTGGGGGTTAAATGTCCGTACCTTTGAAGCCGCTGGAATTGGCGCATTTCAAATGGTAGATTGGCGTCCTGGACTTGAGCAATTATTTAAAGATGGTGAGGAAATTATCAGCTTTAAAAATATGAGTGAATTGCCAGCGCAAATTGATTATTGGTTGAATAATCCAATTGAGCGTGAAAAAATTGCATTGGCAGGCAAGAAACGCGCCTTGAGTGAACATACTTATGAATTGCGCCTAAAGTTGATTCTTGCTACGTTGGATCAACAAGCGCAAGGTTTTCCAGTGCCTGTGATTTAAAAGTATTTGTGAATAATTATGCCTGTAGCAAGTAAAGTTTCAATTTCAGTACCAATGGCAGCAACCATTGCCGTGACTGCTGCGGGAACCGTTTATTATTCAGGGGCTGCGGGCTTTATTGAATATTCAGAATCATTGATTATTTTGACATTAATGTTATTAATTTATTTGGCGTTGGAAGTTGTGCGCTTATATCGTTTTGATAATCGGCGTTTTCTATTAAATCCAGCTTTTTTGTGTGCGGTGATGACATTGGGGCTGTATTATGGAGTTACGAATACTTTATATTACCTGCCTGTTGAGAAAGTTGCTGCAGTTGGAATTAAACCAATCGTTACTGATGCAATGACCAAGCTTGAATTTATGGCAATTATTGCTGCGGCTGGTATGTGGATTGGTTACTGGTCAAAAACGGCACAAAAAATGATTGATTCTAATTATGCGCAGCGTATGATTAAGCGTTATTTTACACATGATGCAGAATTAAAAGATACGGCGATTATTTTTTTAGTCGGTGTTGGATTATTCAGTCGCCTCTTGCAACTATATATGGGTGTCTATGGTTATTCAGGCAGCTATGATGCGTTTATTAAAGCTGCTGCTTATACTCAATATTTTAACCTTGGTGGCTATTTTGGTAAAATCGCTCTAATTGTCATTGCATTGCAATATTATGCTAAACCACCGTCGTTAAAAACGCGCCTGTGGTTTTTCTTTGTGGTTTTTTTGGAAGTGTTTTTTGGCGGGTTTTTAACTGGATTTAAGAAAATGGTGATTTTGCCATTTATTGTGATTATCTTAAGCCAGTATTCGCGAACGGGCCGAGCAAATATTATTTGGGTATTGTTAATTGTGATCAGTATGAATTTAGCTTACCCTATTATTGAACGTTTTCGCGCGATTCGTAATTCAATGGAAAATAATTTCCCGAGCACTTCTTTGGTTGACATCACACAAATGATGTTTTTTCCGACTGAGGAGCAATTAAGTAGTGCTTCTTATGACGATGACGAAGACGATGGTACTCCAACGTATTTAAAGGTAATGTCGCGGACTAGTATGTTGCAAATTGGTTCGCTTGGAGTATCCTTTTATGATACTCGTGATGAAATGCCAGAGGGCAGTCCACATGTAATTACAGAAGTGTTGCTTTCACCGTTATATTCTTGGATTCCACGCTTTATTTGGTCAGGTAAGACCTTACAAAATATTGGCTTGTGGTATACGCAGGTCGTAATGGATTTAAAATATTCTTTTTCCTCGACGGCTATGGGGATTTTGACATATTTGTACATTGGTGGTGGTTATATTGTCGTATTGATCGGATTTATGTTTGTTGGTAGTATGCAACGACTTGCACTTGGTGTTACCCAACCGTGGAGGACCAGTGCTGGATCACTAGTTGCGATGAGTACAGTGGTAATGATTTCGTCGATTGCTGAATTAAACATGGATGCTTTGGTGGTATTGTTAGTACGGATGGTACCAATTGTAGTGTGGTTACAATCTGTTATGTATAAACATAACGCGGCTAATCCAGAATTAAATGGTGGAATTAACAATGAAGGTGATATCTAATGAATAAATTTTATGCAACAATTCATTCAATTGCCGATGAGGCAAAAGGTCCTTCATATTCAGTGCGCCGTTTATATGAAGAAATGAACAATCAGGGACATCAAGTTATTTTAGTTGATGCGGATTATCAAGCTGATGTTGTGGTGCCTTCTTTTTCCAAGAGCTTTGCTCCTGGTTTTGGTCCTGCTAAGTTGGGGCGTTCACCAGAGATGGCAAAATATTTGCAACAACAAGCCGCGGCTGGAGAAATTAAGCTGTTACATAATCATGGGTTGTGGATGATGCCGAATGTTTATCCTGGTTGGGTAGCTCGTAAGTATGACATTCCTTTAATTACTTCGCCACGTGGGGTATTTGCCAAAGCGGCTTGGGAAAGTGGCTCAAAGATTAAGCAATTATTTTGGCCATTATTACAACGGCCAGCTTTGGTGCCAACCGTGTGTTTTCATGCAACTGCGGAGTCTGAATATCTAGATATTCGTCGGATGGGATATACGCAGCCAGTGGCAATTATCCCGAATGGAATTGATTTGCCTGAAGGTTTTCAAAAGCAATCAGGTGAATTTAAAACTTTGCTTTTTTTGGGTAGGATTCACCCGATTAAAGGCTTGGTAATGTTGCTTGAAGCGTGGTCAGCACTTGAACAAAATTTTCCTGAATGGCAGCTAAAAATTGTTGGTCCAGATAATGTCGGGCATTTGCGTGAATTACAAGATTTACAGCATAAATTAAATCTTCAACGAGTAATTTTTGCTGATGCGGTATATGAAGGTCAAAAATGGCAAGAATATCATAATGCAGATTTATTTGTATTACCCAGCTATAGTGAAAATTTTGCAATGTCCGTAGCAGAGGCACTGGCTTGTGGTGTACCAGCGGTAGTTAGCAAAGGCGCTCCGTGGCAAGAGTTAGAGACTTATCATGCTGGAGCTTGGGTCAATATTGATAGTAGTAGCTTTGCTAATTCATTGAAGCACATGATGCAAAAATCATCGATTGAATTAGTTGAAATGGGTCAAAATGGGCGTAAATTAATGCAAGATAAATATTCTTGGGTTATGGTTGCGACAATGATGGCTGAATTGTATAGTTGGGTGTTAGACGGTGGTGTGCCACCAAGATTTGTTCGATTAGATTAATAGGGATATGCAATTTTGAAAATAGTGGCAATTATATTAACTTTTAATGAAGAATTACATATTCAACGTTGTTTAGAGCGATTGCAAGGTATTGTAAGTGATTTTCTGGTAATTGATAGCTTTTCAAGTGATAACACGGTGAAAATAGCTGAAAGTTATGGAGCTAAAGTTTTACAGCATAAATGGGTTAATTACGCAGAGCAGTTTAAGTGGGGAATGTCCCAAGTTGATAGTGATACAGACTGGATTATGCGAATTGATGCAGATGAATATTTATCGGATGCTTATGCGACGGATATTCATAATAAATTAGCTAATTTACCAATTGAGGTGGCTGGAGTTTATTGTGGATTGCGGCGAATTTTTCAAGGTAAAATGATACGTTTTGGTGCAGTAAATATTAGCATGTTACGTTTATGGCGTTTTGGTAAAGGTACTATGGAGACGCGTTGGATGGATGAGCATGTCAAATTGGATGGTAAAGCGATTCATTTTAGCGGTTATATTGTTGATCATAATTTAAATTCATTAGGTTGGTGGACAGCTAAGCATAATGGTTATTCTGCGCGTGAAGTAGTTGATATTTTGAATAAAGAATATCAGTTTTTAACTGTTGGAGTTAACAAATTAAATTTAAAATCGCCGTTTGGGATGAAACGCTGGTTGAAAGAAAATGTTTATGCCAAATTACCAGGCGGTGTGCGTGCATTTGCATATTTTTGTTATCGTTATTTCCTTGGCTTAGGATTTTTGGACGGTGCTGCTGGTTTATCTTTTCATTTCTTGCAAGGATTTTGGTATCGGTTTTTGGTCGATGCGAAGTTAGCAGAAGTGCGGCGTGTGATGATAGATGACAATTTATCTGTAACTTACGCAATTGAAAAAGTATTGGAAATTAATGTTACCAACAGGTCTTAATAGCGTGATATTTACAGTATCAAATTATGTAAAATTAACAATGTGCTTGCTTGGTCTTACGATTGTTGCAGTTTTATTTCTTGATAAGCCAAGCTCTTTATGGTTGCATGAGAATTTACAACATAGTGGTATTCACGCATCGTCTTTAAAAGGTGCTTCTTGGTTGTATGATACAGTTACTTCTGAGCTTTCGTTGGTACTATTTGTTGTGGTTGTTCTCATTTTTGTAGTGTTAGATCGTCGTGAGTTCTCTAGTAAGAAGCAGTTGTTAGCGTTAATAGTTTATCAAGTATTTTGTTTGTTGTGCCTTAATTACATCAAAAGTTTGCTTAAGTATTTTTTTGGGCGTTGTGTCCCTGATGTTTGCTTTTTGCCTTGGTATATAGACCAAAGTAATCAATACGGTTTCGCTTGGTTAAGTAAGGTTAGCGGTTTTGCTAGTTTTCCATCTGGGCATTGTACATTTATGAGTTTTTGTCTTTTTTGGGTAATTGCGTTACGCTCGCGATTGAAGGTAATGATTGGTAGCCTGTTTGGGTTATTATTTGGTGGTTTGGTATTATTTAATTATCACTTTCTTGGTGATTGTTTGGCAGGTAGTGCATTAGGAATTTTTTCTGCTGGTTGTAGTTATTGGCTATGGTGCCGCGCTTTGCAGCCCAATGGATTCAATGTAAATTTATAAATGATTTAATACTAATAATTGATAGTTTTAATGAGGGGTTAATGTGGTGTTTAAAGGTAAAGTTTTATTAATTACAGGTGGTACAGGGTCATTTGGTAACGCTGTATTAAAGCGTTTTTTGAATATGGATGTTGGTGAAATCCGTATTTTTAGCCGTGATGAAAAAAAGCAAGATGATATGCGTAAAGCTTTCAACCATCCGAAGCTAAAGTTTTATATCGGTGATGTACGCGATATGCAAAGTGTGATGAATGTTTGCCGTGGTGTGGATTTTATTTTTCATGCTGCAGCATTAAAGCAAGTTCCATCATGCGAATTTTACCCACTTGAAGCGGTTAAAACTAATGTATTAGGTACGGAGAATGTTCTTGAAGCTGCAATTCAATGTGGTGTGAGCCGTGTGGTATGTTTAAGTACCGATAAAGCAGTCTATCCGATTAACGCAATGGGTATATCCAAAGCTATGATGGAAAAAATTATGGTAGCTAAATCACGTAATTTAGATAGCGATAAAATCATTATTTGTGGAACACGTTATGGCAATGTTATGGCATCGCGTGGTTCGGTAATTCCATTGTTTGTAAGCCAAGTTCGTGCCAAAAAACCAATTACAATCACTGATCCAAATATGACGCGCTTTATGATGACTTTGGATAGTGCGGTTGATTTGGTGATTTTTGCTTTTGAACATGGTCAAAATGGTGATATTTTTGTTCAGAAAGCCCCAGCTTCTACTGTTGCAGATATTGCGCAAAGTGTGGTTGAACTATTAAATAGCCCTGATCATGAAATAAAAGTGATTGGCACTCGTCAGGGAGAGAAAGTTTCTGAAGCATTATTAAGTCGTGAAGAAGTTATGTGCGCTATTGATCTGGGCGATTATTTCCGTGTTCCATCAGATATTCGTGAGCATAATTATGATAAATATTACGATCGTGGTGATGCACGAGTTACCGAATTTGAGGATTATAATTCGCATAATACCAATCGGTTAAATTTAGCTGAAACAAAACAACTCTTAGCTGGGCTTGACTGCTTGCAAGATCGTCGTGCTGCTAGAAAATCTTAAACAAAGGCTGAATCCATGAATATTTTAATTACTGGTGCGAATGGTTTTGTTGGGAAAAATTTATCGGTACGTCTAAAAGAGTTAGGTTCTCATACAATTTTGACCTACACTAAGGAACAATCATTAGTGGAGTTAGAGCAACTCGTGGTCATGAGTGATTTTATTTTTCATTTGGCTGGAGTTAATCGTCCGCAAAACCCAATTGAGTTTACACAAGGCAATGCTGAATTAACCGATGATTTATGCGCATTGGTGGCTAAATCTGGACGTGATATTCCAATTGTAATTAGTTCCTCAACTCAGGCTGAGTTGGATAATGCTTATGGTATAAGTAAGCTTTCGGCAGAGGAATCTTTATTAAAGCTGAACCGTGAACAGCAAAATACGGTGTATATTTATCGTTTACCGAATGTATTTGGTAAGTGGAGTAGAGCTAACTATAACTCAGCTGTAGCTACTTTTTGTCATAATATTGCTCATGATTTACCGATTAAAATTAATGATCCGTTGGCTAAATTAAGTTTGGTTTATATTGATGATGTGGTCGCATCTTTTGTGGATTTATTGTCCGGATGGAACGATAAAGCGGAAATTTATCAGAATGTAACTCCAGTTTATCAAACTACGGTTGGTGAACTCGCTGATATTATTGAGAGCTTTAAAGATAGCATCGTGAGTGGGATTACGCCGCGTGTTGGGACTGGTTTGGTACGTGCATTGTATTCGACGTATTTATCTTTTTTACCATTGTCTAAATTTTCTTATCCGCTGGTTAAACATGAAGACCCTCGTGGTTCATTCGTTGAAATGTTAAAAACACCTGATTGTGGTCAGTTTTCGTTTTTTACCGCACATCCTGGGATTACCCGCGGTGGACATTATCATCATACTAAAACTGAAAAATTCTTGGTAATTAAGGGCAAAGCTAAATATCGTTTTCGTCAAATTATCACTGATGAATATTATGAATTAGATGCTGATGGAAATAATCCTGTTGTAGTGGAAACTATTCCTGGCTGGTCACATGATATCACTAATATCGGTGATGATGAATTAGTAGTTATGTTGTGGGCAAATGAGATTTTTGATCGTGAAAAACCTGATACGATTGGTTTTAAGGTAAATTAAAATGAGAAAATTAAAAGTAGTAACCGTAGTTGGAACTCGTCCAGAAATTATTCGCTTGTCACGAGTTATGGCAAAATTAGATCAAGCTTGTGAGCATATTATTGTCCATACTGGGCAAAATTATGATTATGAATTAAATGAAATATTTTTTAAAGATTTAGGCGTGCGTAGCCCAGATGTATTTCTAAATGCTAGTGGTAGTAATGCAGCGGAAACCATCGGGAATGTAATTATTGCCGTGGATAAGGTTTTGGCAGATGTTAAACCTGATTCAATATTAATTCTTGGCGATACCAATAGCTGCTTGGCGGCAATTCCAGCTAAACGTCGTAAAGTGCCAATTTTCCATATGGAAGCTGGAAATCGTTGCTTTGATATGCGCGTTCCAGAAGAAATTAATCGTCGGATTGTTGATCATACTGCAGATGTCAATTTGACTTATAGCTCAATTGCGCGCGAATATTTATTACGTGAGGGTTTACCGTCTGATTTGGTGATTAAAACAGGTAGCCCAATGTTTGAAGTATTGAATCATTATCAGCCGCAAATTGATGCTTCCGATGTGTTGGCGCGTATGAATCTGCAGGAAGGCAAGTATTTTGTCGTAAGTATTCATCGTGAAGAAAATGTCGAATCAGAAAAGAATTTCTTGAATTTGGTCGAAATTTTGAATTCGATGGCTAAAAAATATGGTTATCCAATTATTGTTTCTACTCATCCGCGTACACGGAATCGAATTGAAAGTTTGGGTGTGGTATTTGATCCGCTGGTAAATTTATCCAAGCCATTAGGGTTTCATGATTATGTCAAATTACAAAAGCTGGCCAAAGCGGTGTTGTCTGACAGTGGTACGATTAATGAAGAGTCGTCAATTTTGAATTTTCCAGCATTAAATATGCGTGAAGCTAGTGAGCGGCCAGAGGGCATGGAAGAAGCTGCGGTAATGATGGTTGGATTTAATTTTGAGCGCGTAATGCAAGGTTTGGCAATTTTAGAATCACAAACTCATGGTAGTGAACGATTATTTCGGCAAGTTGCTGATTACAGCATGCCAAATGTGGCGGATAAAGTTGTGCGAATTATTCATAGTTATACTGATTATGTTAATCGGATTGTATGGAAAAAGTACTAGATTTGCTTTAGAATTAGATAATTAGTGCTTGAGTAATGATTGGCAACATGGAGAGGTTATTTGAAAAAGACGCTATTTAATGCGACATTATTCACGATGCTCGCGTATTTTATAAATGGTTGCCACAATTTGGGAAACTCTCCATCTGAAAATAATTCAACTGTGATGGAACAAAATCAGCTTAATTTGATACTTAGTAAGTCAGTTAAAGAATGGACTGTTTGTGATGGTGTTACGGACGATAGTAAGGGATTAGCCAAAGCATTTGCGGCTGCAAAAAATGGCGCGTTTACTTTGGATATTGATTGTCCACTTTATTTTCATATTGGTATGGATATTGCGCGCCCCATCTTTATTGATAGCGGTACTAGCGTTAACTTTAAGGGAAATGGTTTAATTATTGTTGATAATGTGCTAGTTCCTGCTTTTGTAATTGCAAACTCTTCAGATATTAACCTATCTAATTGGAAGGTTAAGTACGTTGGCGGAATACCGATAAATGAACTTACCGGTGGCTATTACAATGATGGAGTATGGGTTCCAGCCAGTGAGAGGGATCCAGCTGGAGTATTTTTTGCTCTTTACACCCTCAAAGATTGGTTATTGAAAAATAGAAATATTAGCATGGCAAAAGCTCTTATTCCATTGTGGACTGGGTTTTTGGATCCTGCGGCAATTTTATATTTAAGAGGTGATACTTCGAATGTCAAAATAAGTAATATGACATTATTTGTGGATGAATCAACTGGTGCAGATAAATTTATACCAATTGCATTTTCTCTAAATCCTGGCGAAACCAATAATCAAACCCTGAGCGATGCCGCTCCTTTGTCTAAACCTTACATTGAAGTTCCACATGATATAAGCTTTGAAAATATCAGTCTTGATGGTTATTATTTTGGGTGGCATGGTTCAGGGCAAAATATAACGATTAAAGATACTAAAGCATTTAGATATAGTGATCTCCAAGATAGTTCTGGTGGGCAAATTGGTGGCGTTGGTGGTTGGTTTCCTCCACCACATTTATTCTATTTTAATACTCAGCCGAATTGGGATCACTCTTTAGATAATGATAAATTTATTATTGATAACACTCTTGACTATGGAGTTCGTTTGGGATTAGCACGAGATAAAGGCGGTAATGCTCCAATTGCAGGGCATGCTGTATCATTGAAAATGCAGGGTAATAATAGTTTGGTTAATAACTATACTTCTAATCGTCCAGATGGGTTTATGGATGTACTTTTATCCGATAATTTGACAGTACAGAATGTTACGGCGAATTATGATTCTTCATTTATTAATTATACATTGCCAGCTTTCCGTTTTACACAAAATGGTAATCATAATATTAGGTTCGAGAATATTTCTTTGAGTGATAATGCATTCTTTACGTATATTGATCCTCTCCGTGGCTGTGATGGTGATGATAATACAAATATTGTATTTGTAAATGCGAAGTTTAAAGTTAATAATTGGGGTGAACCTAATCCACCAATGTTTAGTCCGACAGTCAAAGGTACTGCACCATATTTTGGTGGTACAGGTCATAGTTTTGATTTTAATACTACCTATAACGGAATGATTCAAACTGCCGCAATAGCAGTATTTAATCCAGATTTTGTTAGTTATGGTAATAATACTCTGCGTAATATACCAGTTGGTAACTTTGGGTTAAAAACGTATGTCATACAAAATAACACCACGCATATTTTACATGATGTAATGATTTCTACAGGTACAAGTTTGCCAATTGGGCTTAGCTATGATACATTGCATTCTACTTGTGATTTAACTAAGGAAGGTGTTTCATTAGCTCCACAAGAAAGCTGTAGGTTAGTTTATCAATATAGACCGATTACAAAAGGCATTAATAGTTATTATGTTTTAAAATTATACGCGCATGATTCTGGTTACAGACTTTTTACAAGCGATAATATTTATGTACCATATTCTTCACAATATTAAATTGTTTTTGGCTAAGTTAGAGGAAGTGTGTTGAGAAAATTAAGTGGTTGTATCTTAGGCCTATGTCTGGCTGGGTTTTTGATTAATGGTTATGCCTCTGATATTGTAGCTCCATCAATATCTACGACTAAGTCATCTGCTCAATATAAAAAACCTATTCGTTCCATAAAAGATTGGGTTAAATGTAATGGCATTGATGATGACGGAATAGGGCTAAGACGCGCTATTTTGGCTGCACGTGGTGGAGCTTTTACTTTGAATGTTGATTGTCCAGTGTCTTTTCATGTTGGAATGGATATTGCCAAGCCAATTTTTATTGATAATGGTACAACGATACAGTTTAGTGGTAATGGTTTAATTACTGTAGATAATGTTTTAGTTCCTGCGTTCGTAATTGCCAATTCATCAAATATTAATTTGCTCAATTGGAAAATTAAATATACTGGCAGCATGGTAGTTAATGAAAATACTGGTGGTTATTATGATAATAATAAATGGATTCCTGTAACTTACCGTGCACCTGCCGCTCAAATGTTTTATATTACCTTGAGTAATTGGTTAAAAGAAAACCGTAATATAAATTACGCACGTGGAGTGAACACTATTTCAACTGGTTACTTAGATCCGTCGGCAATTTTCTTCATTAAAGGCGATACTTCGAATGTCGTGATTAAGGATATGCAATTATCTGCCGCTGCGAATGCTAAACCTAATAAGTTTATTCCAATTGCATTTTCATTGAATCCAGGCGAAGAGAATAATCAATCATTTACCGCACCAGCAGCATTTAAAAAACCAATCTTGAATGTACCACATAATATAACTTTTGATGGAATTAAGATTGATGGGTACTACTTTGGTTGGCATGGTTCAGGGCAAAATATTACAATTAAAAACGTAGTAGCTGAGCGTTATAGTGATTTGGAGGATGGCAATGGTGGAAACATTGGTGGCGTTGGTTTTTGGTTCCCACCACCACATTTATTTTACTTTAACACACCGCTGACTTGGGATTCTTCGTTGCTAAATAATAAATTTCTAATTAGTAATGTTAAGGATAATGGTGTACGCAAAGGACTTGCGCGAGATAAGGGTAAAGGTGCACCAATTAGCGGGCATGCGGTATCACTAAAAATTCAGGCAAATAATAGTCTGGTGGAGAATTATACTTCATTGCGTCCAGATGGCTTTATGGATGTATTATCTTCCACTAATTTGACGGTGAAAAATGTTACCGCAAGTTATGATTCTTCTTTTATTAATTATACCTTACCGATGTTACGCTTTACGCAAAAAGGTAACCATAATATTACTTTTAAAAATATTGCATTAATGGATAATGCCTTGATGACAAATATGCATCCAGTACGTGGTTCTGATGATGAAAGCAATACTAATATTCGTTTTATTAAGACAACGGTTCAGTTAAATAATTGGAGTGAAGCTAAGTCCCCGATGTATAGCCCAACGGTTAAAGGAACTGTACCATATTTTGGTGGTAAAGGTAATTCATTTGATATTAAAACCAGCTATATTGGTATGTTGAAAAATCAATTAGGTTTGAGTGTTTCTGATCCAGAGTCAGTTAATTATGGAAATAATTCATTGAGTAAAATTGCGGTTGGATCTTTTGGTTTGCGTAGTTATGTTATTACTAATACAGGTACTGTTAAGTTGCATACTGTGACATTTCCAGCAGTAGCAAATTTGCCAAATGGTATGACGTATGATACGCGTAGTACGTGTAATTTATTTGGTAAGACTTTTTTGGCGTCTGGTGCTTCGTGTCAATTGGTTTTTAGATATACTCCGACAATTACAGAAATTAACGCCAATTATATTTTGAAGATATCCGCTAAAGATGAACAAGGTAAAGTAGTGAAGAGTAGAGATGTTTATGTGCCATATTCTTCGCGTTAAAGACGACATACTATGTATAGTGCAATAATAATTATCAATTTTCTCCATTGTTTTGTATTATTATCCTTATTTTATGGTTTATAATCATGGGTATTTATAATTTGTAGTTTTTTTGCATGCATTATTGTTTTAAAATGTAAATGTATTGGTTGATAAAGGTTTTTATGAACGTTTTATTTATTTTCTCTCGTCATTCTACCGATCCACACGATTCAATATTGACTAAAGATATTTCAGATGAATTTGCTCGTCAGGGTGCAAATGTGTATGTCATGACGATGTTAGAAAAGCGTAACGGGCGTGAAACAACGCTAAATATAGAAAATGGTTACCATGTATTACGCGTTAGTACGGGAAATTATTTTAATACTAGTACTAAACGTGAAAAAGTTTTAACCATTTTAACCTTGCCTGGTAAGTTTGTTTCTGCTGCAAAAAAGCATTTAGGAAATATTAAATTTGATTTAATTGTGGCACATACTCCATTTATGTCAAGTAGTAAAATTATCACTCCATTAAGAAAATTCTTTGCATGTCCTGCACATTTAATTCTTTGGGATATTTTTCCTCAAAATGCTTGGGATATTGGTATTATTCGGAATCGCTTAATTTTCAATTATTTTAAAGCTTCTGAAGTTAAAATGCTATTGGCATATAATCAAATTTGGTGTATGTCAGATGGAAATGTAAAGTTCATGCGTGAACATTATCCTGAGTTAGCTAATATTAAAATTGATCGCTTATATAATAGTGCCAAAATAGTTCCATTGCCAGTTATAAATAGAGAACAATTGCGTGCTAAATTTGGTTATTCTGATACTGATGTGGTTGCCATCTTTGGTGGTAACATGGGTGTTCCACAGCGTTTAGAGAATGTGTTGGCTCTAGCCAAAATGGCGCAAGATAATAATTTATCAGCAAAAATTTTGTTTGTAGGTAGTGGCACTCAAATGCATATTTTATCTGAGTTAGCAGCTGAACTAAAGTTAGAAAATGTTCAATTTATCGAGCAATTGCCACGTGATGAGTATCAAAATATTGTAATGGCATCAGATATTGCATTAGTTAGCCTTGACCAGCGATTTACAGTGCCAAATTTCCCGTCTAAAACTACGGATTATTGTAAATTAAGTTTACCTATTTTGGCTAGTTTAGATGATTGTTCAGCAAGCGACTATGGTGACTTTTTGGTTAATATTGCGCAGTGCGGAAGGTTTGCAAAAGCAGGGGATACTCAGGCACTTTTCAATGAGTTTTTAAGTTTGTATAATAACGTTGAGTTAAGGCGTGAGCTTGGTGCGAACGGACGTAAGTTTTATGAGCAGGAGCTTGGTGTTGGTAATGCATATCGTAAAATAGCTCTTTCCTTATAAAGTAATCCTTAACAATTCGAAGTAATAATTTGTAAAATTTTGTAGAAGTCTAAATTTATTTTATTTGAAACATCTGGCTAATTATTTAAAATATTGATCGTTTAATGTGTGGTTGTATTATTTGGAGAGATTATGCGAACGTTAGTGATTGTTTCTCATCCCAACCTAGATTCCTCGGTGGCGAATAATGTGATAATTGATCATTTGAAGAAATCTAGTTCATTAATTAAGATTCGTCATCTGGATTCATTATATCTTGATTATAAGATTGATGTTATTGCAGAGCAGGCTGAGTTATTATTAGCTGATACCATAGTTTTTCAATTTCCATTTTATTGGTATTCATCACCAGCAATGTTAAAACATTGGCTCGACCAAGTTTTGACATTTAATTTTGCTTATGGTCCACAAGGTGATAAACTCAAGGGTAAGAATTTATTAATTTCTACCACGATTGGTGGTCCACAATCATCTTATCAGCCGCTAGGATATAATCATTTCCAAGTTACTGAATTATTGCGTCCTTTTGAACAAACTGCGTATTTAACTGGCATGAATTATTTATCGCCAATTTTTACTCATGGCTGTGTGTATATTCCTGGTGTGTACAATACCAAAGAGGAAGTTGAGGAGAGTGCCCATACTCATGCTAAGAGAGTTTTAGAATTTTTAGCTGAACTATCTAAGGAATCGTTATAAATTTATAAAACCAAGTTATTTAAACTAAATATTGCCAAATATGTCGAGAATATGGCATAATAACTCCCTCATCTTAAGGGACATTAGCTCAGTTGGTTAGAGCACCGGACTCATAATCCGTTGGTCGTTGGTTCAAGTCCAACATGTCCCACCATCATTTTTACAAGTTCTTCATAAAATTTAAAAATTAATTGTTTATAAATAAAATTATTTGCATTTATCTTAAGTAAGTAAATTGAATTTTAACTGCGGTCCACAGTAAATAATGATCATTCTAAATGGTTAATGCGCTTTACTGGATTAGTTAAAATTTGTTCAGGTTTTTCTGTTTTTATTACCGATCTAAATAGATTATATCTTAGCATTAAAAAAATAATAGTTTTTTATTTCTGATAATCATTATTCTGGTATGCTACAATTTCATTCAGTAATTTTTATATGTTAGTTTTACTCAAGGTTGATGTAATTGTAGTGAATAAATTCATTTAAAAGGATTATCATAATGAAAAAAGTTGGCATTATTATTTCTTCTGTGCGGGAGTCCCGTATAGGAGAGTCAGTAGCAAATCATATCGCGAGTCTTGCAGCCAAAGAGAAAGATTTTCAGTATCAAATAATTGATTTGAAGGCAATTAATCTGCCATTATTAAATGAACCATATCCAGCTGCAATGGGCAATTATCAATACTTACATACGAAAGAGTGGTCAAAGCTTATTAGTAGCTATGATGGATTTATTATTGTAACAGCTGAATATAATCATGGATATCCAGCAGCAATAAAAAATGCATTAGATTACTTATATACAGAATGGCACAATAAGCCAGTGGCGTTTGTCGGCTATGGTTATAGTGCTAATGGCGCTCGTGCAATTGAGCAGCTTCGCCAAGTGGTTGCGTATCTACAGTTGAAACCATTATGGAAAGATGTTGTTATTAATTTGGGAACTAACTCTAAAGATGGTATTTTTCAATCTAGCGATAATATTGACAAGCAACTTAACGGTATGATTGTTGATCTTGAAAGCTCTTTTGGATAATAACGTATGTTATCCAGTAATTATGCAATCTGTGTAAAATCATGTTGTTTATTTATTTGAGAAGGTATCCATGGACATATATCTGATTTGAGCAAACTATTTTTGAGTGTGCCAAAACATGCATTTTAATAGTTACAAAGACTTGAAATATAAAATGATTCCTATGGAAAATCTTTAACCATTGTGCAACCTCAGATATTAGTAATATCGTATGCATTATTACCCAGTTTTATGCTAAAATTTGCCCAAAAATATTTAAATATCTGTAGGAGTAAGAATGCAAGATGGGCAAATAAAAAAGCTGCTGGGAGCTTTAGTAATTTTCATTTTAACAGCTTGTAGTAATAGCGGTGGTATTTCTTCCAATAGCGATCAAAACGGAGGAGCTGGCTCTACCAGTCTGAGTGTAACAGCTCCAGATCAATATCCTGCAGGAGTCGCGACAACTGCGTATTTAACTATTAGTAATAACTCCACTGCGTCAACGAATAACCTAGTTTATAGTGTTCCAAGTGCAAGTAATAATACTGGTGCAGTTATTAGCGTTAATAGCGATAGTGCAAATTCATGCCGTAATCTTTCGGCTGCAGCAAGTTGTATACTAAAAGTAAACATCGATTCAAATTCTCATCCAGGAAGTTTTGCAGTTACGGCAACGTCTGCCAATCAAACTAATGCAACGTTAATTAGTAAAATTAAATCCGCTATTGGGTTAAACTCTGAAGCCATCGTGCTTAAAACTAATATCGGTTTAACAACAATCCCGACAAATACTCAAACTGGTGCTAATGGAATTAGTTTTCTCTATTCATCAACGATTGCTCCCGAATCAAGTGGACCAACACAGTTATCTGTAGTTGCGGTGGTTAACCAAAACGCAGGTAGTAATTTTAATACGATTAATCTAACAACTGCTAATGGCACTCCGCTGGATTTTAGTGTCTTATCTGGAAACAGTGGTAGTGGTTTAACTAATTTAAGCCCAGGATCAATTATTACATTTGTTTTAAGTATCCCAGCTGGCGCTTCAACTCCATATTCATTTTACGCACAAACAATGGATAATGGTACACTGGTCAGTCAAAGTAATACCGCAAATCAAATAAATATTGGATCTTCTAGCAAAGGAGTCTTAACTGTTCAACCCACTGGGTTTACATTTTCAGCATCTGAAAATTATCTTACCCAAATTATCACATATACTAACACAGGTAACGCTACAATAAGTAATTTATCAGTGCAAACACCAATAGCACCGATTTCAATAATAGCAAATGATTGTCAAGCTTCTCTTGAAGTTGGAAGAAGTTGTATTGTAGTTCTAAATTCTAGCGCTACAACTGGCTCTAGTGGCTCTGGATCTCTTGTTGCTACCTACAATGGTGGAAGCTCAGTAATCAGTCAATATAATTATTCTGGAGCAACACCTACTCCAACACCAGTTCCACAAGCTGGTATTTCATTAAGTGCAATAAATAACTTCAGCTTTTCAGCCAACACAACTAATGGGCATCAATCTACGCAAGTAACAATCGTGAATATGGGGAACACAAGCGAAGCAAATTTTACTTTTAATTTTAATCCTAATCAATATTTCTCAATCTCACGTCTAGGTAATGATACTTGTCAGGTTAATAATGGCACAATCACTTCGGTGCTAAATGTTGGAGAAAGCTGTACTCTTACTATGAGTTATGATAATTCAACATTTGGGGCAGGACTTACAACCTTAACGGTTAATTATGATTATAATGGAAGTGCACAATCTTCAACTACAAACACGCTTGCTTATCAAACCACTCAAGCAGGAGCAACTCTAAATATAAGCCCATCTTCATATAATTTTGGTGGAATTATTGCGAACAATAGTGAAAGTAAAACTCAAACCTTTACTTTGACAAATACTGGTCAGGTTAATATAACTAGTATTACGTTCCAGATTATGTCTGGCGATAGTAGTTTTTTTAGCTTAGATTCAAGTGGTAGCGGTGGGTGCTCTACAGCAACTCCACTGGCTAATGGGGGAAGTTGTACATTTAAAGTTAAGTTTGGACCAACTTCGACGGTAAAAGATATCGTGTCAGCATCATTGCCGATAGCATATTCTTTTGTTGGGGGATCATCATCTGCCAGTTTATCATTAAGTGGATATTCACGTACTACCACATCAGCAAATATTGAGCTTTATAATGTTAGTTCTAGCATTAGTATCGGCAATGGTGAGTCGGCTAATAGCGCTTATCAAGTTGATGCCAGCACCGCAGCAAATTCAACAATTGTGCTTAGTTATAAAAATAATGGGCTGACTGATGCTTCAAATTTTGCTATTAGTAGTGCTCCAAATGGTTACATTATCGACAATAGTAGTACTTGCGGTAGCAGTATTACAACATTACAAGCTAATGGAGCTAATAGTTGTGTTGTAGTGATTAAGCCGACCACTTCCACCGCTGGAGCATTAAATGTTAACTTAAGTAGTAGTTTGGCAGGAAGTTGGACTGATGAGCATGGCAGCGTAAATAGTCAGACAATTTTATGGAGTACAGGTAATGGTACGCAGAACACAATTTATGTCAACATTTTTGCCTCTTCTCAAGTAACTGCGACAATGAGCAGTAGCTCCTCGGGAACTCCCACTATTACGCAAGTAGAAACAGGAGAGACATTTTACATTGTACTTAATCTCACCGGCGGATATAATGTTAATACAACTTATACTATATCTGCTCCAATAGGATTTACTCCTAGGACCAGCAATTGTAATATAACAAGTAGTAACCCACAGTGTTACGTAGCAATAACATCTCCATCCGTCGCCTCAACTTCAAATACAGTAAGTATAGCAACTAGCGATGGTGTTACCACAACTCCAGCATCGTTTACCTTTAACGTGGTATCGCCAACGATATATGCTTATTTATCAACAGGTACTTCAGGAATATTTCAATGTACTGTATCTGAAGCTGATGGTGCGCTAACTAACTGTATTAATGGTCTTAATCCTAATGGAATAAGTGGAACGATTGTATCACTTGCCATCTCTCCAACTGGCAACTATTTGTATACATTAACCAATATTGGAACTTTAGCTACTGATGTTGGTAGCTATTATGCATGTAATCTTGGCACTACTGGACAATATGAAAGTACAAATTGTGGACAGAAGAGTTTCCCTGCATATGGAAATATTGCTTTTGCGCCGACTCTAGGTACAACGTATGCTTATTTAGCAGGGCAACCAGCTGCCTCTAATGGCAATGCGCCAAATTATTGCACAATACTACAAGAGTCATCCTTATTTTGTAATGTACGAAGTAATTATCCAACGCAAACATCGCGCACTCTGAGTAGCATGTTGGTAAACGATAGTAGTTATGTCTATATCAGCTCGGTAACAGATTCAAAGGTATATGTCTGTGATGTGACAAATAGCGCAGGATACACAGGCTCTAATTGCCCAAGTGCAAGTGGTGCTACTGCAATTAAGACCACAACAATCAGCAACATTAAAATTGGATCAGACTCTTATGCATATATCATAAATCAGTCTGGAGGAACAGAATTACAATATTGTAAGATAATAGCAAGTGGGGCTGGTAAAGGCAGCTTTGAAGGTAACACATGTACAACTGCAGATCCATCTTCCTATTTAAGTATTGTGTCTAACTCAACCAAAATTGCAACTACCAATATAAATGGTCAACCATATTTGTATGCGTTTGGAGACGCCGCAGGTTCTGTATCAGTGTGTAGTATAAGTACTACGAACGAGACTATTGGACCTAATACCTTTAATAAAGGAGAACTCTCTGGATGTGTTGACTATACGATAACCCCAAATATTACAACAACTGTTGGCTCAATGGCTTTTGGTAGCTTTTGAGATAATAAATGGATAATATAAATACATTATAGGGAAAATTAAGTTAAAAGTTAGTTATTTTAAGAGACTACTTCTTTAAATTAATTCTAATTTTAGTGTAACCATTCCTCTGCGTAACGTAATTAATTATGTTACGCAGTAAGTAAATTTAGTAATTGGTTAAACTATTTCACTTATATTTTGTATCTTTGCTGTTTTTTATATTGTTACTATACATGGTGATAAATTAAAGATTTTTCTTTTGCCATAAATCATAAATTTTATTGGCAGCTTCATCACATTGGTTTATCGAGCAAATTGGATTTGGTTGCTGTGTTGGAATAAGGCTATTCCCTGATTCATCGATGAGTGCGGCACATCCCAATTTTAATTCTTGTTTGACATAAGTTTTATGGCTGTCTAACATGGCGTGATGCGTATATAAAATAATAGAGCTTGTAGGAAGTAGGCTAATTGCTTGGCTTGCTGTAGAAATGGATTCTCCTGGTACGTAGAAAGAGCTATTTTTATTTAATAAAACGGCTCCCATTGCCGCAAATAATATACTAGGTTTTCCATATTCAAAATTATAAAATTGTATTTTAGATTTTGGTATGTTTTTGCTTAACTCTGCTAGAAAAATTTTGCTAATTGAGTCGATATCAGTAGTTTTATGTGCATTTGTTGATTGATTTGTTTTGGGCTCTATTTTTCCAGTGCGCGGTCCATTAGTCACTAAAATAGTTTGTTTAGTTTGTGAGTAATGTTTTGCTATTACTTTTGCCAATTGAATCGCATCTTTTTCATCAAATAATTTCCATGTGCCATCTACATATTGAGTATCCCCAGCTAACAAAACCACCGTATAAGCTTGATTTTTGTTAATTGTACTGGATTCATAAGCTTTCATTAAATCATTTCTTTGTAAGCTTGAGCACACGCCATTTACACCAAGTATCTGCACATGATTTTTTACGGCTGATTCTTGGATTAGTGGGTTAATGGAATATTGTGGAGCGACGATTAGATTGAATTTATCGTTATTGGAAAATGTCGGAAATAAATTATCCCACCATTGATGAGTCAGGAATACGCCAAATGTGCTCTTGGTATTATTTTTGATGGTATGCCATTTATTTACACCGTCAACACTTGAGAATAATACAATCGAGTTCTTTTCTATGGACATATTTGATTCATAAGTTTCAATTTGTTTAATGGTGATACCGTGTTGTGCAAAATTCTGAACTATTGAATCTGCTGCGCCTTGTAATTGATCGTTATCACCGAGATATGATTGATTTTTAAATAGATATAAATTAGTGCTTGCGAAGCAATTAAGCGTAGATGAGATTATTAGAATGCAACAGAGTTTTTTTAGCATGTACGATTTCCTTGATGTCTTTTATGCTGCGAGATTTTAACATAAATAATCAACTGATGTTATTTTGTCGTGGTGTTAGTATTAATAAATTGCATTGACTAATTAATTTTATTCATGATTAAACACGTGAATTGGAGCATATAGTCGGATTTGTTTTTCATGATATAATCGCTTCTTTATACACGATTATAGTGAACTAATTATTTTATTTGATATTATTCACTAATAGTAAATGCTATTATTGACAGTATGTAATAGAAGTAATTGAAATCATAACTTTATTTTTTATGTGAGTGTTAAATGACAACAAAGCAAAATCAAAACAACTTAGTTTGGTTAGATATGGAAATGACTGGACTTGATCCGAATAAAAATGTTGTGATTGAGGTTGCTGTGGTTATTACTGATAGTGAGTTAAATATTTTGGCCGAGTCTCCAAGTTATGCAATTATCCAGCCTGCCGAAGAACTTGCTAAAATGGATAAATGGAATGTTAGCACTCATACTCGCTCGGGATTATTGGAACGTATTGCAACATCAGGTATTGATTTAGCAGAAGCGGAAAAGCAAATATTAAAATTGCTTAAAAAACACGTTGCGAAGGGAAGCTCTCCACTGTGTGGTAACACAATTCACCAAGATCGTAAATTTATGGTGCTATATATGCCTGTTTTGGAAGAATATTTACATTATCGGAACATTGATGTGAGTAGTATTAAAGAATTAGCGCGACGTTGGAACCCCAGCATTTATGATGGATTTAAAAAGCACAATAAACATGAAGCGCTGGCGGATATTCATGAATCAATTGAGGAATTAAAATACTACCGCCAACACTTATGGAGACCGAATGAAGCTTCCGGTGTGAGTAATTCAATTCAAGAAGCAAATTAATAGAGTAATTAATCCCAAGTTAACTAGAATTAAGCCGCCATCGTAGCGGCTAAAATTTATTTTAGGCTGTATATAACTTCGCTCTTGATTTAAACCACGATTGTACATGCTGATGCTTAAATTATGTGCATAGCGAGCTGCTGCAATTAAAAGCGGCAAGAGTATTTTGGGTGATAAATATCTTTTGTTAAAGCGCATTTTGTACGCTAACTGAATTCTTTGAAATTCATTGGCTAAATATTCAAAAGCATTAAATACCGCTAATAGCGAAAAACCGATCTTTACTGATATTATCTTACGCTGCATTAAGTTTAGCAGTACACTTTCTTTGGGCATGTGTAACATGAAGCCAAATGAGATTAATGCGAGACTATATAAGCGTAAAGTTAGATTTATACTATGTTGTAAGTGTAGTTGCGTCGGATTTGCAAAATTAATTTCAGAGATATTTGACGTTGGCACAAACCAGTAACTACTGATAAACATTGCCGCTAAGGCAGGTACCAAAATCAAGCTGAATAAACCTAATTTTTTCCATTTTAAATTTGGATTTAGAAGGAGTAAGTTACAGAACATTAAAAGTAGTGTGAGTAAATATCCCTTTGAGTTATTTAAATTAAAGATACCCGCGATGCCAATGAGTGCAAAAATTAAAAATAAAAATGGATGCAGTTTATTTTTTAACATGGTGTAAGCTCTCCATTTTTTAACTCGTAAATCTTTTGGCTAATTGCATTTACAAAATTTAAGTCATGACTAATTATAATCAAGCTTATGCCATTCATAGCCAATTGATTAATGCATTCTATTAAGCGGAGTTTGTTGGCATAATCCTGACCAAAACTTGGTTCATCAAGTAGAATTAACTTAGGCTGGTGATTAAGTGCGATTGCCAAAGATAAGCGCCGCTTTTGACCTTCTGACAGCGTGAACGGGTTTTGATTGGCTTGAGGAGTTAGATTAAACGCATCTAGAATTTGTGCTTGGTGATTAACTTCTTCTGTAACGCGATTAAATACAAAGTGAGTTTCTGGGTTTTGCCACAGTAGACTAATTTCTGCCCATAACTGGCTTTTTTTCAATTTATTAATATCTTTTTTATGCCAATAAATCATTTGCTGGCGAGGAAGTATTCCTGCAATTAATTTAAGTAAAGTAGATTTGCCAGTACCATTTTTCCCTAAGATGCTGATTACTTCTCCCTGATATACCTCTAAGTTAATTTTATCTAGTAGATTTTGTTCTTCTTTATACGAGTATCTCAAGTCTTTGATTTTAAGAATTGGATTTTGTGTATCCACACTTCTTTGGCGCTTACATTGCTGATCTGGAAGTTGTTCTAGCCAATTGATTTGCTCTGGAGTTTGCGCAATAATATTACCATTTTCATCAATATAAAGACTACGATTAATGAGGTGTTGTAGGTAATGTAGATTATGTTCAATAATGATTACAGTTTTGTTTTGAATATATTCAGCAATGATTTGCATAATTTGTTCGGCAGAATATGGATCAAGAAATGCAGTTGGTTCATCCAATAATAAAACTTCTGGTTCAAGAAGCAAAATGGCTAATAAGTTTATTTTTTGTTTTTCACCACCAGATAGGCTATTTACTCTGCGATTTAGTAATGGCTGAATTGCAAATTTTTCTGCGATTGCGGTAATTTTAGCATGAGTATTTTTCGCTGAAAAACCTTGATTTTCAAGTCCAAAAGCTAATTCAGCATAAACATCTGGGCAAATTAATTGACTATCTGGATTTTGTTGGAGATAACCTATTTTTAGGAGATCTTGCTCAGTTAATTCAGTTACTTCACGACCATGAAATTTTATTTCTCCACTTAAATTCCCAGCAATTAAGTGTGGAATTAATCCTTTTAGCGCGGCAAGCAAAGTTGATTTCCCTGAGCCTGATACACCTTGTAAGAGGATACATTCGCCAGCTTCTACCGTGAAAGTTCCGTTTAAATTAATTTGTTGTGAACTAAATGGATAGCTAAATTTGAAATCATGAATATGGTAAATGCTCATAGTTATTGCTGACTAATGCGAAATTGGTTTAAAACACCAGCTGCAGCCAATCGATTAGCTAAATAACGTGAAAACATTCCACCTAATAATGCGCCAGAAATCATGTTGCAGCAAAGATTTAAGGCATTAAAACTAAAACTAAATGATCCATATCCGTACCAAAAATAAGTAATTACGTAACCTCCAATTGCCGAAAATATACCAGCAACTGCACAATTGAGTTTTGTCCATACTTTATAGCGTGTTGCTAAAAATAGTAATTCAACTGGCAACCCTTGCGCTAATCCAGAAAATAAAGCAGAGATTCCCCATTGTGAAATCATTCCTTCAACTGTTGCGGCAATTGTTTCACCTAATATTGCGCTTCCTGGTTTGCGGATTATATAAGCAAAGAAAATTCCTCCCATATGCCAAAATCCTTCTAATAATCCACTGAGCCCAAAAGTCTTTAAAATTGGCGATAAAATGTCGTAAGCAAAAGAATATATCCACCAAGCAATTCCCATTGCAGTTGCCATGATAGCAATAAATACTGTTTCGCTAAGATTTAGTTGATTTTTCATGTAAAATTTCCTTATAAGTTTTCAAAATTGCTTATAAGGGAGTAGGGCGGTAATTGATGGTTAAATCAAGTTTGTTGGCACTCTCCCTTGCGCAGGTACTAACCTGATCAGGTTTAAAGGGTATTTCTCAGCTAATTTTTATTAAATTAGCACCCCCGGTGAATTGAGGATTTAATTCTAACATAAATTGAATGGACATATTTTAAATATTGAGTCAGAAGCGATTTAATATTCGCGTAAATATTCCGAGTATTTATATGGTTTATGGTACAATACCTGCCTTGTCAAAGCATCCGTAGCTCAGTTGGATAGAGTGTCAGTTTCCGAAACTGAAGGTCACAGGTTCGATTCCTGTCGGGTGCACCAGCACTTTTCTGTAAACTCACATAACTATCTGATTTAATTTAACCTTGATTCGTTTTTGCGTTTGTTTTTTCTCCCAAAATTTAACCAAATTTGACGTAATTTAACCTAATTTAACACGATTTATGGCACAGCATTTGGCACAAGGGGTTGAACCTATACAAGTAGTTTTTTACCTTTAACTGCAGAAATAAACCTTGCATAGAATTTATAAATAATTTCTGGTGTTTCATGTCCTACCATTCTGTATAGTATCAGAGGACTATTTCCACGCATAAGCATGTAGCTGATAAATGTATGCCGCATTTGATAAGGGTTTCTGTATTCTACGCCTGATTTTATTAATGCTTCACGCCAATATCGACCAAATCCATCTGTTCTCAAATAGTTTTTACCTTTAGGTGTTTTGAATACTCTTTTATCTTCTGCGCCACCTGTAATTTTAAGCTGAGCCATGAGTGCATCTTTTGCCAAGGCAGTCATTTCAATGTTGCGTATTCCTGCCTTAGTTTTAGGTTGTTTTATTACTCCATTTACTGATACTGATTTATTTACACAAATTTGTTCATTTTCAAAATCTATATCCTCCCAAGTAAGTGCAAATAGTTCACCAATACGCATCCCTGTATAAAAACCTGTGCTGATTAAATTTCTTATTGTAGGGTGTGAGCAGCTTTCTAATATTAGTTGAATTTCATCTTGATTAAATGGTTTAACTTCATATTCAGTATTTATGGAATATTGGCTTAATATATTCGTTTCTAATTTCTCGAATGGATCCTCTTTAATTATATTTTCTCTTAGTGCATTCTTAAACACATGTCTGAGCGGCCTAAGTATTAATTTAATCCTATCTCGACTTAGTTGAATTTGTTTGATGAATTCTTCAATGTCGTACACGGTTATAGTTTTAATGTTTATGTTTTTAAAATAGGGTATTAGATGTATTGTTGTCACAATTTCTAGATTAGTGATAGATGGAGGCGTTAAGTCATGACGTTCTCGGTAACGCCATAATTGATTTTCTAGCAAGTCTGACATATTATATTTATCTCTTATTTTTCCTAGAGATTCGATATTTGGGATTCTCTCAATAAAAAAAGACGGTTCAAACCGTCCTTCTTCAAGCGCACATATCAGTGAGTGGTATAGTTTTTCTACCATTGTCAACTTATCTTTTTCAGTATAAATAGTACGCAATCTACGCCGTTTGCCATTGAATCTAAAATCAAATCGATAGAATCCATCAACTAATGTTATCCCACTTGGCAATTTATTAAGTTCTCGCATTTGTTAAAGTCCTCCTCACAAAAATAAGTCCAACGTGTGCCAGCACCATTTTTTTTGACAACAAAACCATCTTTCCATATTCCAGACTGAATTTTGCCATAAACTTGTCGTTTGGTTATCTTGCCTCCAGCAATTACTTCTTTTAATAGCACCCAACGTTTGGTGATTTTATTCATAATTATTAACTCCAAATAAACTTCTTAAAATTTCCTGATAACAGAGTTCTGTTATCTCCCATTGCTTTATTAAATATTCAATCATTGATTAACTCCTTAATTTATTCAAACATTTTTTACAAGTAACTATAGTTTTATCAAAAGTTGGATCTGGTAGTAATTTTTTGGAGTGTCTACCATCGCATAATTTTGCTGTTGTATGCAGTCCTTCATCATTTAATATTCCAATATATTCTACATCTAATCGCTCAGAATCTCCATAATGAATTTTATGCTTATGCATTATTACCTCGTTAAAATCATTAATGACATTGCCAAATAAGCTAATATACTTGTACACATTGCATCAAGCATATTGTACAAATCTTTATTGCTTTTTGCTTTTTTCATTTTGAAAACATTATAAATACCAATTGAGGCAAATATCATGCTTAAAATGATATTACTCATCATCTTTGTCTCCATTGATATTTAAGTAATTATCTTCCAGCAAATGTACTAAGTCGCCAAAGCCAAGCTCCTCACTTCTAACGCACATTAAACCACCAACATCCTCACGTAAACCATTAATGTTTTCGAACAAGCTCAATAAAATATCCTTGTCAATGTTAGCGTAGGAACTATATTCGCTTTTATTATATTCATCCAAAAGTGATTCAGCTGAATTAATTACATCACTCATGCTATGCCAGATGCCGCGCCGCATTCCATTAAAGTCAACTTGGATAAACCCAGTGTTACTCATCTTTCACCTCGTAATCCGAGTGATGAATGCACCCAAAATCTTCAGGGTCACATATATCTTCTCCAGCCATTTCAGATATAGCTCGGTTGTCCTTGTCCCAAGCCTCACATCTATCTTCATAAACAGTCCTAACCATAAGATGTCTGCATGTGCTGCAAGTTGATGGTTTAGGTGGTTGCAATTTTCTAGCGTTTTCAACAATACTATCTAAGTTGTTTAATATGTTACTTCCTAGTTTGACTATTGTTGTTGCGTTATCAATTATGTTCTTCTTACATTGTTCAAATTCTTTTAAATTCATTGTTAAACTCCCGTTTGATTTTTTGTTAATAACCAAGCCATTCAGCTTGCTCTACATTTACTCGTCCGCTCTCTGTTTCAAATACTTGTTTATATTGAGCTTTTCTGAAATCATCCCGACCACTATTAATTACATACACTGAACGTCCAAATTTGCCATCTTTCGTATTTAATATACTTCCTTCCGAATAATTTCCTAAATTATGTAACAGTCTAATTTTAGCGGCTTTTGAGGTACTAATCTCCACAGTAACTTCACTGTCTATAATTAGCATCTCACCACAATTTATGCATTCATAAAGCTCACATTCTGGGATTCCACTGGTTGTGTAATCGTATCCTGTATTTTGATGGCAATATGGGCAGTTATTGCCATTAATTAAATCAGTCTCATTACTATATTGTTTACTCATATAAACTCCTGTTTTAAAATCTACAAAATAAAAAATCCCCAGTTAGTGGGGATTACCTGTGGATAACCAATGCGCTTAACATAATTCACTTGGTAGTGCTTTACGATAAGCGCACTGATCTAGTTTAAAGATTAAGCAATATAAACCTTAATCTTTGTTAATTCAACAACTGCATTTTTGATTGTTTCCATTGTTTCGTTAATAACATTTTCAACATTCAAAATTTGCACCTTAAATCCAACTTGATGTGACTCATCACCATTTATTTGATGCATCCAACTAATCTTGGCTTTCAGTTGATAAGCAGGAATCTGTAAATCATCTGGCAATCTAGAGTTAATTACAGAAATATTCTCAAATGGCTCTAGTGCAAGAGTTATATATTCAGGTAAAATAATTTCTGATTTTAGTGCCGTTCCACTTTTGGTGCTCTTACGGTAAGTTAAGTTTTCACCACCACCTGGTGTTGCTTCTGAGTCTAGTTCATATGAAGTTGTTGCACGGAAGTTTTTAACTAAATTTAAAATTTCTGATTGGCTTGGAAGTTGAATCTCGTTTAATCCAGAATCTAAGAAGTCTGCAAATTTCTTTTGCGGCATCCATTGATTATGTGCATCTTCCCAAATTTTCCAACGGTTTGATTTCTTGATACCAAAACATGCTATATGATCATTCCATCGTGGATCATCTTTACCATGATAATCAAAGTATGCTCTAATTCCTGAAGTTCCAGTAAAGCATACGGTATTGCTTCCCTTGAAGTCGTTTACATAGTCAATAAATCCGCGTAAGTCTGAAAATGATTGTTCTTCACAGATTCGTTTTGGTGCTGCCGCAAATTTTTCTAACCCAATAAGCTTGGTGTTTTCTGCAGCTAAAATTACTTCTGGAGCATGTTCCTCACCTAGTAAGAGATTGAACCCTGACTGGTTTGCGATGAATGTTTCCAAGATATTATTTTGAGTATTGTTTGACATAATTTATTTCCTTATTTAAAATTAAAAATTACATTGCCTGCAGTTTACGTTCTGGTGTTTTAGCTTCGACTATTTTAAGCTCAAGTGCTTGTTGACATGGATCCATTGTTTGTAGGTTATAATTCTTATCAACAAACATATCACCAGATACAGTATTATTAATTGGTGGTTTGGCAACAGTAGTCATTGTTACGCTCATTTGACCTCCACCAGAGCGTTTGAGTTCAATTTTTAGATCAAGAGTACCTTTGCGGCCAATTTTTTCGACAGCTTCAACAACCTCATTTATTTTTTCTCCAAGTTGTTGATCTAAAAGACCGTCTCGATAATTTTTGATGAATTCTGAAAATAACATAATAGTTTTCCTGTAAAAAATAAAAAAGCTACGTGACTAACGTAGCGATGGAGTATTAAGTTAAATGAATGATTAAATTCTCTGCATAATTTGTTCCTTTAGAAATTAATTACTTTATATTTAGATTTAAACTGGTAACATATTAATGATTTTACGCAACCACTGCTCATATTCATGATTCTTGTATAGTTCTGCGGTTTGCGTTAAATGCCCACGATAAAACTCACCATGGAAAGTATGGACGTTACTTTCCAGATATTTATAATAATCCCTGAAGTTAATCTGATGGTTCTTCCAAGCATGATGTTTATTATGAAATTGGGCTAAGATTTGCTCGTTGATTGACATAGCTGCTTTGATTTTAAAAGCAGCGTTTGGCATTACATTATGGGCTGCAGCTTCCATGATTTTGTTACTCCTTACTAAGGGTAGATTTGAAACCAAGTTTGTTTATTCAAACTCCTGGTCAAACTTAATTTGCTGAACTTCAGCTTTTAATTTATGACTTGGAGTATTTTGAGTTGGTTTAATCTCATTAGTCTGTTTAATCGGATTTACTTTGTTTGGTATGGTGATCTGCAATGTATGTGTACTGCAGCCAAATATATTGCAAAATTCTTCATTTCTCAATGCAAATTCAATTGCTTTTTGAATAAATAACCTTTTATCACCACGTAAAATAAACGTTTTATTAAGAATTTGATCAAGTTCATCAGGGATAGTTAGTTGTAATCTAGGCATGATTAAACATCCAGTAGGCTAAAATAGCCATTCACATTGGAGTTCTCTGGCTCTGGTACAAAATAGAATTGCTTATTTTCTGGGAGATAGTTAGGTGCATAATTGGCACCACCACCAGCAAAGATAATTAAATCTGCACGTTTGTATAAATCAGCGTTTTTACCAATTACTTGGTTAATCATCATTTCAAAATAAATTTGTTTCTCTTCATCAATCCATACCGACAAATCACGTGATTCACCAGCGATTGCAATTTGGTTGGTCCGCATAATTTTGGCAACTTCAGCTTCGGACACAGAGATACCAAACTCACGATTAACTAGTTTTTGAACTTCCTGAATTGGTTTATTTATACCATCACTAGTTGCCCATGCTTCACTGGCCAAAGCTTTGCCATTTTCAAAGGGGATTGCATCGAGTGTATTAGTTCCAATGTCAATTACTAAACATAGCTGGTTGGCTAAATCTTTAACTTTAGTTAAACAATCTAAATAAACGCCTTTGCCTTGAGGTACTAAATTAATCTTAATATTATTCACTCGTAGTTTATCCACTACAAAATCAGATAAGCGCTCAGCAAACTCTTGACGTTTGGCCCAATTTAATAAACTCAGCCCAGTAACCAGTTGAATATCTTTGCTTGGATCCAATTCAGCTTGATTCATGGCTTTAAATAATAGCAACGGCGCATATTTGATTAACCAGCTGTAGTCGCGAGTGGTTAGGGCATTACGCACTGCATGATCACCAACTAAATAACTACCACCTTCAAATTCATGTGCTAAATTCATCCCTATATCTGCCTGATGTTTACGTGCATGGGCAATTGCCGATGGAAAGCTGGCCACGCCACCAGTAGTTTTATATTTGGTAAAACCATAACCAATATCACAAGCTATTTTTTGCATTTTTAATCCTTAAAATTACATATCTAAACCTAAATCAGTATCTACATCATCCCAGACATCAATTTCAATTTGTGTTTGATTGAAATATAGGTTAATAATGAAAATCTCAAATTTTGATAAATCTTGAAATACCAATTGCTCACCTAATTCCCTGCCATCACAATTAACACGCCATAATTTACCAGCTTCAATTTCATTACCAAGTGTTGATCTGTCAGGCCATATATCAATAGACACTGAATCATTATAAGACGAGTATCTATCAAATTCTTCTTGACCTAATTTAATTTTAATAGTGTGCTTATCTCGTGAAATGCTATAATAAAAACGATTTTCTAAATCATATTTTTTATCATCTTCAAGACTTTCAATCAATAGATCTCTATAAATATCAATGATTTCAGATAATTTAACCTTGTCACGTTTAATAAACAGGATTTGATTAAATGATTTCTCAACTTTAAGCTTGAGATCTTCTTTAAGGTGATGATTCATTAATTGGTTAAAGTAATCAGTAATGAAACCATGATAAGAGCTAAAATCAAATTCTTTAACAGCTTCACCAAGAACTGTTGAAATTTTCTCTCGGATTAATTTTTCAAATTCATATCCACCGAAAGAGCTGGACACAGAACTAATGATGGTTTTTTCTAGTGATGCTTCAATTTGTTTTTCAATAACTTTATTTTCTGCCATCTCGTTAATTTTATTGTTAATAATTGCTTTAATATCTAAGTTCATATAATATACTCCGTAAAAATTATTATAGTTAGGTAAGTGAAGTTGAGAGTTAAACGATAAGGTCAACAAAGTATTGAACTGGGGCATCGCAACATTCTGCGCTTTGATTCCACAGATTAGTTAAGTACTGTGCAATTTTAAGGCTCATTACTTGCTTGACTAAGTAATTGCGGCTTTTGCAACGGAGGTCATATTGAATAATTTGATACATTTGATTTTGTCCTTGTGGGTTAATGAAATAATACGGTAGCTACTCCGATTATGGTTCAGTTAATAAAAAAGCTCCAACTTTCGTTAGAGCTATACTATGTTTTAATCGTAAGTTTTACGGCTACGATGGTTTTTAATATTATCTAAGTAATATTTATAAAGATGCATTCCACCGTAGACAGCACCACCAATTATTACTACCGAAAGTGCTGTGGTAAATAAGAATGTAACCATACTATTTACCTACATTTAACATCATGGACATAGGATTGCTACCACCCATCATATAAGTTGGTAGTTGTCCATTCCATTTACTAATCATTTGTGATTGAATTTCCAATTGTTTTAACTGAATTAATTCAGGTGTAGCAACTTGCTTTTGTAACTGCATAGCTTGTGCCTGTGCTTGGGCTTTGACTACAGTTTGTTGAGCTTCTACATTGATACGTTGCAAATCATTCTTGGCTTTATTGGCGTTTTGTTCAGCAACTTGTTTTTGCTCAATTGCTTGAGCGTAAGCATCGCTAAATTTAAAGTTTGTTACGCTGATTGAATCAACATACAAATCATATTGCTTGAGTTTTTTATTCAATGTATCCGTGATGTAGCTTGATACTATTTCACGTTTAGTTACCAACTCTTCTGCATTAAATTGAGCAACCACTGCTTTGAAAGTTTCACTCATAGCTGGTTTGACAATGCTATTTTCTATAACGGTTTGGTCTGCACCCAGACGTACAAAATGGCTAATTGGATCTTGTGTGCCAAGATGATAATTTAACGTTAGTTGAGTTTGTACATTTTGTAAGTCTTTACTAGCAGCCTGACTATCTTGTTCTACGGTTTGAACCCGTGTTGATAAAATATTAATCCTTGAAATACCAGGCATGTACCAGTATAAACCTGGACTCAATGCAGCACCGTTAACTTTACCAAATGAGGTTTTAACTCCAACCTCACCAGTTTCAACTTGTGAACATGCTGTAATGGTAGCTGCCAAAATAAACAATATTAATTTCTTCATAATGATTCCTTAAAGTTAGTTAAATTACATTGGTGATTTGTCGGGCCCAGACACATCATGAATATAACTTAAATAAAAAAGCCAACTATTTATGGTTGGCTGGATAATTAAAATCATATCTATTCATGTAATTATGTACACTAAATAAAAAACCCCGACTTTCATCAGGGTTTGGTAGATTGATTTTTTAAGTCAATTGGTTGTGGATGTGTCTCAAGCCATTCTTTAATAAAATCTAGAATAGTACGGCTATACCAAATAAAAGGCTTGCGACTGGTATCATCTGGTGGTGGAATCTTGCCAGCATTTCTTAATTGTCTGAACCACTCGACAGTGAAGCCGCAAGCTGCACAAATTTCTATTTTGGTCCATTCTTGTTTAAGTTCGGTCTCTAACAATTGCATTTCTCCTTTTATTTGGTTGGTAAAATTGATCATAATTGGTCGTTAGACCAGTTACGATTTGACGTTGTGCGATAGACATTAATTTTGCATCTAATTGTTCAGATTTTTTAATAGCGTACACTGCAGCTCTTAGGTTGTTTCTTGCTTTACTCATTGTGGTTTCCTTTTGTATCAACATGCTATTCTTGAGGGAGTGGCTCATCTAATTTAATTCCACTACAATTAATATCAAGTGACCAATCAATTTGAGTGTTATTGTAGTGACCTCGACGTGCAAATCCCATTATTAATGGTATTAGTACTTGATCAAATTTAGCTTGAGTTAACTCTTCTATATGTAAATTTAGTTTGACTTGCATAAAATATTCCTAAAATAGTTAAATTCATGATGCTCCCTTAGTGGTTGTTATAATAGAGGTCTCACATTCTAATAACTTCCAAGAAAGGAACATCATGGATTTAACTGATAATCTTATAATTGATAGTATTGTCGATAAAGTATCAATGAAACTGTCTGAAAATATTGCAAATGCTATTTCTCATGCATTAAAGCAAGAAATTTCTGAAGTTCAAAATTATCGTATTGATAAAGAATTTGAAATTAAAAAACTTGAGCTTGAATTGGAAAAGCTACGCCTTGAGCTGGAAGAGTACAAACTTAATTATCAAGATGCTTTATATTGTAAAACGCATCGTAAGTTTATGAAACAAGTTCATCTTGAAGATAAGAATTATTTGCATTATGACTGTCCAGTTGATGGATGTAATATTTTTTATACTGTTGATGATTACCATAAAAGATATGGTAATAAACCTATCTTTTAGATAGTAGTTAATTAAATTACACCACAATAGCGACTATTCAAATTAGTTATTTGTTTATGAATAATCGCCATTAGTTGCAATCTATAAATTACAGGTTATATTGCACTCACCTGTAACTGAGTGGATTTCCATCTCGTAGATTTTAATTTGTTAAAGAGCTTTGTTTGCTTGGCTATAAAACCAAGTCATGACGGTATATTAACCTAAAGGTTAATTAAATGTCAAGATTTAATTAACTAAAAGATTAAGTTTGTTTTGTAATGGACAAAATTTAGTATAATCAAGGCTTTCAGCGCAGTATGATTTTTTGAATAAATTTTAGATTTGCGGCATTTTTGAATTGTCTGGTAGGATATAGGTATGAAAAAACCACCGGAAGGTGGTTAGTCGAATAAAGTTATTAATATGTATTATGGAGTCGCCATGCAATTAACACCTGAACAAACAAAGTTATTAAATAAAATAGAAGATATAACCACAAAAAATCATGAGTTGCTGGATAAAATTATTTTATCAATGTCATCAATTTTCATCGGTATAATTGTTGGATTTTCTAAAGATATAAATTCTTTAATTGTCAAAGTACCGATGAAAGTAGCAATGTTATTGGTCTTATTCTTCTTTGTTGCCGCTATTGTACTTACCATTACTGGTTATAAAGTAGCTGCTTTTGAGGGTAAGTATACACAAGAAAATATTTACCATCAGCAACAAATACACAATATTACCAAGCTAACAAAATTAGCAGATATCATCGAACATTGCGCATTACTAAGTTTTATTTATGGTTTGTTTTCTATTTTTATGTTTTTTATTGTTCTATTTTTCCCCGATTTGGTGTAGGTATTATTGGTTGTGGTGATGGATTGCTGCGACCTGGAACTGGAATTCGAGCTGGGATATCTATAGGTTTATCTCTTGGTTGAATTGGCATGTTATTCTCTTAAAAATTATTTATTAAAATTAGTTTGGAAAGAACTCATCATTTAAAATTTGTTCAATTGTCCATTCACACGTCTCAGGGAAATTTTTAAGAAATACACCAGTTTCTTCGTGTGCATCAGTTCTAGAATATGAATATGCATCAGCGATGTATTCTTGCAGTGTTGGTTTTAAGCTTGGGTTATCTTTTAGCACCATTTTTATTTGGTAGCGTTGTTCTCTTATTGTTCTTGCCCAGCTTTTGGACTGTTCTTCATGCTGATACTTCCATTTTAGTAGGTGCATTAGTAATTGAATTAAACGACTTCTTAACTCACGCTTTTCATGCTTACCCATGCATTCAACCTCTTCTATTAAATTTGTTAAATCTAGCTTATCAAAAGCCTTTGCCTTAATTAACTTAGCTTGTTCTTGTGTCCAAGCATAAAAATCAGTGTCATATAAATTTAGAGCACTCATTTTATTTACCTCGTTTAAATATCATTAAAATAATTTTCTACTCAATGTAAGAACTGCCATACCGATAATTTTAGTGTCCTCATTTGCGGTAAAATCAAATCTTTTGTAAGTGTCATTATCTGAGCTTACCATGACAGAATTGCTAACTGGATTTATCAATAATCTTTTTATTAAAACTGTGTTATCTACGCATACCGCAAAAATTCGATTATCTATTGCAGTCTCTTGTGATCTATCAATTAAAACACGTTCTCCATTTACTAGGGAGTTCATCATACTTTCACCATCAACTGTAAATATAGCTAGGTGTTTTTCATTTAACCCAAGTGCTCTCAGTTCAGATTTTAGCAGCGGGATATGCCTAATTATATTTTCGCTAATTATTTCACATCCGTGACCTGCCGACAATTTAACGTCATATTCAGGAACATAGAATAAATCATCATTAACTGACTCCAATAATTCAAGCGAATCATCTATATCTAAAGACCCATGCTGGAGTTTAAGTTTTTCTTCAACGTCTCTTGCAATTTTTTCACCTATGCTTTTTGTGCCATTTAGCCATTGACCTATTTGTGATGGGTGTCTTTGCAAAATTCTAGATAGTTCAGCTTGAGAACCAACCTTGGTTATTTGTTTTTTTATATTGTGTAAGCGAATTTCTGAAATTTTCATATGCTAAAAGTTTATAAAGATTAATCTTTTGATTAATTGTGTGTTATAGTAGCGTTATTGAAGTTAATCAACAACCCGAAAGGTAAAATGTTTTACTTAAGCAAAGGCTTCTAATGTCTAAAAATAAAAAAGCGTTCTATTCTGTGTGCTGTGAGCGTCAACATAAGCTCTTAGAAGATACATTACTAAATATCATTAAAGGGTCTGGAACTCAAACTTATAACGAGCTTCTTTATATGCATCTTACATTTCTTCGCAAGAAAAAATTAATTACAAAAGACTATAGAGTAGAACCAACTTTAAAGTTTGCTAATTATATTTTTTCAGAGCTTTATCAAAAGTGTAAACGTCTTAGCTTAATTGAGGCTCAGAATGAACTTCATCATGAACTTTCTTCAAAATTAAAGCAAGATTTTCAGGTGTATTTAATGCAGCAAAAATTCCCGAAGTGTTTAAGTTAATCCTTTATTATAACTATTTTATTTAAACAAAGGTTTAAATGTTAGCACTTAAATTTATAATAGCAAAGTTTTATCAATTAAGACGCTATATGCAACATATAGTAGATTCTTATTATCCAGGAAAAGAATTGGCTACACTGCAGTGGCAGCAAGTAGATTTTAAAGCACCAATTGTTTTTTCTGATTATGTTTATCACAAACATAAAATAATGGCTAAACCACCAAAATATAATACATAACTATTTTACTTAAACAAAGGTTTAAAATGTCTAAAAATTTATTTGAATTATATCCATACTTAGATGCTGAGCTAAAAGGTTGCTGCGCTGAGTTGGTTTGCAATTTACAAATAAATTTTTCTAGTTATACTTATTGGCACACTTTAGAAGATATATTTGATGTCTGCGATGTTTACCGTTATAAAGTTAATTTTAAAAGGTTAAAGGATTTTATTGATGAAATCCAAGCAGCAGATATTCAAATTCGCCCAATTCAGATAAAAGAATTTAACTTATTTTCTTTATGTGACGCTCAAGTTCCGAAATTCTATGATTTAAAGCCGCATCTAAGTTTAATTGTAAATAAATTTGCTGAAAAAATGAAACAAAACTATCTTGACCACCTAAAAGAGATACTTCTCCAAGGGTAGTTATACGAATTTTATCGTCATCATTATAGGAAATTAGTTTTTGTACATATAAAATATTTAGGTTATATTCATCTAGTTCTACAGGATCTACGTTTTGACTGTTGCTGATATATTGCAAGTAGTCATAAAGTTTATTAATAGTAATTTTATTGGTCATAGTATCCTAATTGAATAAAAGAGGTTTGGTGAAATCCCAAACAAAAAGCCAATAGCCTGAAAGCGGCTATATTTCTCCTTAACGGGAGCTGTGCTATCAGTTCAAAGTTTTCGACGGCTTACACTGATAGCACTCCAAACAAGCAGAGAATGATCTCTTTATGTTGTGGTTTTATCCTAATTAATAGGATTCTTCATTATAACATAAAAATTTCTGAATTATGCAAAATATTCTTATTTTAAGATTAATTTTGCACATGTCTTTAGCTTGTTTGATTGTGGAATTACTCACCTTTACTCATTATTACTCAAAATTGAGTATTTAATGAGCTTTAATGAGTAAATAAAGCTCAATTTTGAGTAAACAAGAACAATAAGCAGTAATCAATGTACAGTAATTAAAAAGTTATTTTAGATTTATCTAAAGTAATACCAGTTTCAACCAAGTATTTGGCACATTAGTAATCAAAAATTGCTAGTGCTCAATATTCGTATGGTTAAAACAAGTTCTCCTTGCGGAGGATGTCCTTGTGGATTTAGAGCGGAGTAGCTACCGCTCGCGATTCACTTTTATAGGACGTATTGTACTGATGAGTGTAAGAGGACATCATTATGCTAGAAACAGATCTAAGTGTGCTAAATGTACTTGTACATGATGCCAATATAATTCCATATCGTAAAGAATTCAATCTAATCACCGGCAGCATAACTGCTTCAATTTTGCTGCAGCAAATAATTTATCGTTGCGGTCATCGAAATACTCCATTTTATAAATTTAAAGAACCTTGTGAGCACGAGCGCTACCAACCCGAACAATCATGGAAGGAAGAGCTTGGATTTTCTCGTCGTGAGTTTGATACGGCTATTGCTGCCATTAGTACCAAGGTAAAGAAAGGGCAGGATTTAACAGAAATAACTACTCCTGTTATACATTGGACAACCATAGATAGAGTCACGTTTTATCAGTTAAACATGTGTGTTTTACGTAAAGCACTAAAACGCCTTTACGAAACGGCTGAATGCGCCGCTTTAATAAAGGCGGATACCGCCGCTACGGACAGTGCAAAACCGCCTTTAGTTATAAATAACAGAGATGTAACAGAGAGTACAGAGAATAAAAAAATAAATAAAAAAGATTTGGGCAAAGCTGGTGATATTGAAGAAATTTTCTCATTTTGGCAAAACACTCTTGGTAAGCAAAAATCTAAGCTAGATAAAAGCCGTAGCAAACTTATTGAATTACGCTTGCAAGATTATTCAGTTGGGGATTTAAAAAACGCAATCCTTGGTTGTAGCAAATCAACATGGCACATGGGGCATAACCCACAACAAACACCATACAATCAGATTAAAAATATTTTTGGCACTCCTGAAAATACTGAGAAATTCATTGAGATGCAGACAAGTAAAAGATCTGCGGCAAATGCTCATGATCTATCTACCCAATCCTACGATGATGCACAAGCTCATTTTGATGTGCCAGTTAACCAAGCAAGTTTTTAAGGTAGCACCAACATGTCAAAAGATTACGTCATAAATTGTCAAACCCTCAACTGTTTAGAGCACGGTGAATATGTCTCGACAATCTTTATTCTGCGTGGTGAAACACGAGCTACTAGTTGTCCAGTATGCATTTCAATTAGAGCAGAGCAGGATACTCAACAGACTCTTAGAAGTGGACAACAAGAACGCCAATTGGCCGCTATTAAAGCCGTGATTAATCGTGCAGCAATTCCACCTGCATTTGAGCATTGTACCTTTGATAATTATGTGATTTATGCTGGAGAGGCTCAAGCGAAGGTAGTAGACAATTTACGCTATTTTGTTAAAAACTTTAATAAGGCCAAAAGTGGAAATGTCCACGGAATCTTAACTGGTTCAACTGGTACAGGTAAAACCCATTTGTCAGCAGCAATAATTAATGAGCTGATTAAAAAAGGCTATACCGCAGTATTTGCAACGATGAGTGACATTACCAACACGATTAAAAGCTCATTTACCGATAAAACCCAAAGTAAGCAGGCAATCATTAAACGCTTTGTCGACATAGATTTGTTGGTTATTGATGAAGCCGCAATTACCAATAAGGATTTTGACCGTAATGAGATATTTGAAATTATTAATGCTCGTTATTCATTAAAACATCCAACATTAGTAATTACCAATGTTATTGATGATTTAAAAGTAAAGCTTGGTCATCGAATTGTTTCACGAATGCAAGCTGGTAAGTTTGTTCAAATCTTTAATTGGGAAGATTTTCGTTTAAAAGATATTAAACCTTTAGGAGTAAAAAATGAAATGGAGTAATTTTATTGATTTTGGTGATTGGGCAAAAAAACATTGGGTTATTGATAGAACTATATCTAAACATCAGCATAAATCAGTGACTAAACATGGAATGAGTAAAAAAGAGACTGAGCGAATGATGCGAGAAAACACTGGTGTTTCATTTTTAGGACAAAATTATCGCTAGGAAACTTTGAGATTTGAAATCTCGAAGTCTTGTAATAACTACTTTGTTAACGATTTCTAACTATTTTAATGCCTTTCGGTGTGTGGCAAGTTTATTAACAACATAATAACTTTCTCGAAGGGTAACAAAATGAAAGAATTAATTAATAAGATTCATTTAGCAAATTGCTTTGATATTTTAAAACAAATACCAGATGCAAGCATTGATTTAATTTTAACTGATCCACCGTATTTATCAACTGATCTTAATTACGATAAAAAGGCATCTAAAGAATTAGATTTTAAATTATGGAGGGACGAGATACTAAGAGTGGCAAAACATAATACGCCAATCTTAATTTTTAGCAGCGGTAAATTTACCTACTTTATGGTGAATTTATTCAAAGAGTATTTTAGGTATGAGTTAATTTGGGACAAAGTAAATAAAACAACTGGCTTTGTAAATGCTGGTTTACGGCCAATGTTAAATCATGAGTTTGTTTTATATTTTAGTAAGTCGTTTATGCATCCTGGTCGGCTTTCAAAGAATGGCTTGCGAGCAAATACTTATAACCACGGAGTTGAGCGCATACAGGGGCAAATCCAGCAAAGTAAAGGGAAGTCTAAATGCACTTTGTATTCAGGAATTAAGGCTAAATTGGTATATCAGCGAGCTAATGATGTGAAGTATCCGAAATCAATACTGAGGTTTAATAAGTCATCAGCTAAGGGAATTCACCCATCTGCGAAACCTGAACCTTTGATTAAATATTTGATAGAGCTGTATAGCAATCAAAATGATTTAGTTCTTGATACGTTTAGCGGTAGCGGAGTAGTAGCCAAAGTTTGCAAGTCTTCAAATCGTAGGTTTATAGCTACTGAGTTAGATGAGACTTTTTATACTGATTCAATAAGGAATTTACAGAATGATTTATTTACTAATGAGATTTAGGAGTTAGCTTGATGAAGGATACTAAGATATCAATTGCATTAACAAGATTGTGTAATTTTTCGCGTTGTTATGCAGTTGGTGCCACTAATTATGAGGATGTTTTGGGTATAAGCTCTACCAATGACCCAAAGTCATTGTTGGAGCAACTTTCTATCGCTCATTTGGTATTAAGTAAGATTGAGAAATTATGCTCTGTACATCATTTAGCTATGCTTAAATTTAGATATGGATTCAGTGATCATTTTGGAGACGATGTTTCATTAGGTATTTTAGCTGAATTGGTCTATTCAACTAATAGTGACATTGGCAGGTATATAGTAATTAATTGGCGTTCTGGAACTCGAGCTGGGGTAACATTAGCTGCGACATATGGTATTCATGAACGAACATCTCGACGTTTAGTTAGTAAATCAAAAGAAAAGCTTGACAACCAATTGTTAAAATTTCATTCTGATTTAGATTTACAGATTAAAGCATTATTGATTGAATATGGTTTATACAATAACTTGGCAAAACCATTCTCACTTGATTAATTTATAATTTGTTAATGTCAAACCATAACCAATTATTACCAATTGGCTGATTTTGTTGTTCTAACAGCGAATTAATATAATCTGCCCAATCTTGTAATAATTTTCTACGTTCCTCCAATAAATTAGATTTTTGATAGTGTTTTTTTAGCCCTGTTTGTACGTGGGCTAAAGCACTATCTATTACTTCATGTCTATAACCTTGTTCAGCTAAGATTGTCATACCGGTACGCCTAAAATCATGTGGTGTGAATTTAGTCATTTTGTAATTATCAATCATCCAGTTTAAATCACGGCGTAAGCTAAGGCTGTTGTAATGACTTTTCTTAGTTGCAAAAACATATTCAGATATCGGATTAAGTTGTTTTAACTTACTCCATAGTGTAATGACTTGCTGAGGTATTATTAACGTAAAGTTATTAATACTCTTGGTCTCACGTAGCACAACTCTTCCCGTTTCTAAATCTACATCTTGCCATTTTAGGCGCAGTAATTCTTCTTTACGAGTCAATAAGACAACCAAACTATAAACTACAGTTTTTTCTAAAGCAAGTGTATGATTATCATTAGCCATTGAGTTGAATAGATGCTTAAGTTCGCTTGGTGATAAATAACGTTCTACAGGTTTAATTTTATAACTTCGCTCTAAATCACGCACTGGGTCATGAGGAATATAACCTTCTTTTTTAGCCCATTTAAATATCATTTTTGTACGCTGTAATAATCCTGCGGCAATAGATTTTGCACCGCTATTATCTGCTTTTGCCATGATATCTGTAATATCAGATTCAATTATTTTTTCCATTACAACATCATTTAGTATTTGTACACGGCTCATAACTGTACGCCATTGGGTGATACTCGATTGCTTAATATTGGCGAAATGCTGTTTAGTAAACAAACTACTTATTTCACCAAATGTTTTACCAAGCTTTTCAACCGTACTTTTATAGTCTTTAGGATTTATGCCACGTTGAATTAATGAACGAATCCCACGAGCTTTATCACGAGCGTGAGCTAAAGATATTTCAGGATATGGACCAATGGAGTGCCATGTGTGTTTTATACCAGCATTTGTTTTTAATCTAACTCGAAATGTGAAATAAGGTTTATACCTGTACATTCTTAGAAATAGATTATCTCCATCAGTAATAGTGGTGCCATTTTTAGGTTGCTGTTTTATGAACTTTTTAATTTCATTGTCAGTTAATTGGTTAAACAAATAATGTGGCATATTAGACCTTATAAAAGAAAGTTACTATATCATAGTACTAATAATAGTATTATGATGTTTTAAATATAATTATCTGTTTTATATTGTTATTAATGTCTGATTGTATGCTGTGGTGATAATTTTATTCTTAATAGTTCTGTATTATTCCGCAATATTCCACGGTCTATTAAATAGAATTCTATTGTCTAAGAAAAGTTTAAAATAAATTTGACATGTGTCCGAAATAATCGTACAATTGTCATACTTAAAACAGTTATAAGTAAATTAAACCCTGCCAAATCGGCGGGGTTTTTGCATTTCTACGAGGTAAATTTGTGGAGTTAATGTTATTTAATCGTAAACGATTAGCAAATTTCTTTGGTGTTTGCACTAAAACAATTGATAATATGATCAAAGATGGTGAATTACCGCCAGCAGATTACAGTATTCGTAAGCGTCAAATCTTATTATGGAAGCAAGAAACAATTCAATCATCATTAGATGATAATAATAAAGTTAGTTAAAGCAGTGTGTTATATTGTGTGTAAGCCTTAGTGGATATCCTCTGAGGTTTTTTATTAGCTATATATACCCGCAAAAAAGCTAAGGTACTCCCAGAGGTATAGAAAACCTTACGAGCGGAACAGCCGCGGCTTTTCGCTAGTCAGTGATTATAAAAAATGGGTTATAAAAGTTATAATTTAAAAGCATAAATATATATAATACAAAATTATAACAATTTGTTGTGATAGTTATAAAAATTATAACCTATAACTATGTTTATTTTGGATCTATTAAAGTTAATCAGGATTATAAAATGTCACAAAGTTTAATGAGTCAAACTAAATTTGCTGAGTTAATCGGAGTTTCTCAAGCCAGAGTAAGTACATTAATTAAAGCTGGACGATTAAGTCATATTGGTACCAAATTAAAAATGCCAGACGCTCATAATGAGTATTTAACGATAAAAAATGTTGATCCTGAAAATAGTGCTCCTAAAAATCCAGACTCGGTGAATTCGCGGTATCAAAAAGCACGCGCCGACGAAAAAACTCATAAAGCAAAGTTAGCTGAGATTGAATTAAAGATTAAAACTGGTGAGTTAGTTTATTTGGATGATACCATTCAAGAAATAGAAACTGCTTCTGCAGTAGTTCGTAGTAAGTTATTGTCACTACCTAATAAGTTAGCAACAGATTTGCAAGGGTTAGATCACTTTGAAATAGAAACGGTACTTGGAGATGCAATTAATGACTGCTTTATTGAGTTAACTGAATTGTCAGAAAAGTATCGGGAGCAGCAATCTCATGTCAAGGCAAAAAACAAAGTTAAAGAAACAATACAAGAGCAATTATTATAGTTTAACTTCTTCGTTTAGACCAAAGCCAAAAATTACTATTTCACAGTGGGCTGACAAGTATCGTTTTATTGCAGAAGGGTTAAGTGCAATACCAGGTAAATGGGAAACGAGCAATACTCCGTATATGCGCGAAGTATTAGATGTATTTAATAATATTAAAGTTAATCAAGTTGTGGTAATGGCATCCTCACAGGTTGGTAAAACTGAAATTGGTTTAAATATGATTGGATATTATAGCCATCAAGAACCATCTGCTATCATGTATTTATTGCCAACGGATGACGTTGCCAAGAAGTTTTCTGAAACTAGGATTAGAACCACAATTGAATCTACGCCAGCGTTAAATGCTTTATTTAGTAATAAGTCTAGAAATGCAGCAAATGCAAATGATTTAAAAAGTTTTCCTGGTGGATTTTTAACCATTGTTGGTGCAAATACACCAAATAATTTAGCATCATTTCCAATTAGGATTTTAATTCAAGATGAAATAGATCGCTTTCCTCACAATTTATCTGGAGAGGGAGATCCAATTCAATTGGCACGTCAACGGACAATTACCTATGATAATGCTAAAGAGTTATTAATTTCAACACCTACAATTAGTAATCGCTCACGAATATGGGAAGCTTATCAAACTACAGACCAGCGCGAGTATTTTGTTAATTGTCCAGATTGTGATCATCTGTTTACGTTTCAATGGGAGCAAGTTAAGTGGGAAGTAGATAGTCATAATAAATTAATACTAAGTTCTGTATTTATTGAATGCCCAGCATGTTTTCATAAAGTAACCGAGCGAGAAAGACGCGATATGGTTAAGCAAGGTAAATGGATCGCAACCAAACCAGAAAAAGATGTACCAGGCTTTCATATCTCAACTTTGTACTCAACCATGATTAGGTTTTTTATTTTAGTTAAAGAGTACATTACTGCAAAAGAGTGGCTTGAAGTAAATAAAGATCCAAGTAAGATGCAGGTATTTTATAACCTAAAGTTAGGTCTGCCTTTTGATGAGGTATATGCTGATTTAGACCCAGAGTTACTTGCTCGAAGACGTGAGTTTTATGATGCAGAATTACCAGAAGGTGTTTTATATCTTACAGCTGGTGTTGATACCCAAGGCGATAGGCTAGAGTATCAAGTTATCGGCTGGGGTGATGGCTACGAATCTTGGGTTATTCAATATGGTGCAATTTATGGTGACTTAAAAACTGATAAGCCGTGGATTATTTTAGATGGCATATTGAATAAACATTATTCATTTGCTGATGGTCGTAAGCTTCCTATTATGACAGTTTTTATTGATTCTGGTGGAAATCATACCAATGAAGTATATCGTTATACAAAACCACGTGAGTATTTGAATATTTATTCAATAGTTGGTCGTAGTGGCGACCGTGGTTTAATTAGTAGTGTATCTAAAAATAACACTTATAAAGCTCAATTAGTAATTGTTGGTGTTGATACTGCTAAGTCAAGGTTAATGCGTAATCTGGCAATTGAATTCAATGGTCCAGCGTATATTCATTTTCCGCGCAAAGAAGAATCAAATTGTGATCAAAACTATTTTGAGATGTTGACTGCTGAGAAATGCGAGATAGTGACTAAAAATGGCTTTCCGAAGCGAGTTTGGAAAAAAATCCGAGATCGTAACGAAGCGTTGGATACATTTGTATATGCCATGGCGGCTTTAGAAATGCTGAGTCCTAATTTTGAGCTCCAACGTAAAAGAGTTGCTGAGTTGCCAACTTTGCAACAAGTACAAATTATAAGTAAACCTCAAGAGAGGCGTATACATTCAAGTTTTAGAAGGTGAACCAATGATAAATAAACTCGAAGAAGCTCAAGAGATGTTAGAGACTTTTCGCGAAGCTTTAAAGGCGGCTGCGGCTGGAAACAAAGGTTATTCAGTTAATGGTCGCTCAATTACCAGATATTCAATGGTTGAACTTAGAAATGAGTTTAATTATTGGCAGGCTGAGGTTGATAGAATTAATCTTGGGATGACATCACAAACAAGAATTGGTCGCTTTATTCCAGGGGGATAATTGATGAAAGAAACTTTTTTTAATCGAGTTTTACACGCAATTGCTCCTCAATACTTAGCCAAAAAGAAGTTATCACAAGCAACGGCTAATTTTTTGGCTATGTATGGGCAAAACTCTGGCTCTGGATACGGTAATCATGGAGCTGGAAATACAGGAGTAACTAGATTATGGGGTTCTTATTCATCTAGCTCAGATAGTGATTTAATTGTAAATCGGGATATTCTTGTTCAAAGAAGCCGTGATTTATTCATGAGTTCACCTTTGCCAAATGGTGTATTAAAAGATATAGCACAAAATGTGTCTGGTGGTGGGTTAACACTTAAAAGTAGTATTAATTATGAATATCTAGGTATTAGTAACGAAGCTGCAAAGAAATTAGAAAAGAAGATTGAGTTTGAATTCAGTCTCTGGTCACAAAGATCTTATTGTTGCGATGTTGAAGCGACCAAATCATTTGATGATATGCAAACTTTAGTAATGTTGTCGGTTCTGCTTTCTGGTGATGTGTTTGTTTCAATGCCAATACAAAAACATAAAAACTCAATTTATGATTTGAAATTAAAAATCATTGAAGCGGATCGAGTAATGGACCCACTTGAGAAAGATCCTAAAAAAAATATTTTAGGTGGCATTGAATTAGATGATTTAGGTAGGCCAGTAGCTTATTATTTATGGAATCAGCTACCTTATGCTCAGAATTTTGCCAAAATACAAATGCCAAAATCTGAAAAAATTCCTGTTTTTGGTGAGAAAACTGGCAGACGAAATATGCTGCATTTGTTTACAGCTGAGCGTCCAGAGCAACGCCGTGGAATACCGATATTGTCACCAGTATTAGAAATGTTCAAGCAGTTGACTCGTTATAGCGAGGCTGAAATTATGTCTGCAGTTGTAGCTAGTTCGTTTAGTGTTTTTATTAAAAAAATTAATCCTACCCAAGAAACTTTTGATTCAGTAACCAATAATTTATCCAATAAAATGGGTGGTACTCAGAATACTGAAATGCCTGCTCAAACTGGTGGATATGCTAATTATCGAATTGAGCCTGGTATGGTTATGGAGATGAATCCTAACGAAAGTATAGAAATTGCTAATCCAACACGACCTAATACAGGATATGGTGATTTTGTTGATTCTATTTTGAAACAAGTTGCAGTTGGGTTGGGGTTACCTCAGGAATATATGCTTAAAAATATGACTTCCAGTTATTCGGCATCACGTGCTGCTATTATGCTTGCTTGGGAAATGTTCACCTCTCGTCGTAAGTGGTTAGTTCGTGAGTTTTGTCAACCAGTATATGAAGAATGGCTATCAGAAGCAGTTGCAAAAGGTCGGGTAAATTTACCCGGCTTTTTTGATGACTTAGCAGTTAAGGCTGCGTGGTGTAAATCAAACTGGATTGGCACTAACCCTATTCAGATTGACCCAGAAAAAGATGCTAAGGCCGCGAAGTTAAGGATTGATGAGTTTCTTTCTACTCGCGAGCATGAGGCAATATCTCAAAGCAATAAATCATTTGACGAAATTGTTGCTGCTCAGGAAGTAGAAATACAGTTAATAGATCCACTTCGGCGTACTGAAAAGCCAGTTTATACTGGTACCGTTTCTAGTGAGGATGCATTTAATAAGAAAAGGATGGAGTAGTAATGGATTTACAAATTAAAGCACAGGCTAATAAAGAAGCTGAGTTATTAATTTATGGTTATATCGGTGGTTGGGATAATGATTCAGGTGAGTTTGCTCGGCAGCTTAAAAACTTGTCTGCAGATATTCTTAAAATTCGTATTAATTCTGGTGGCGGTAGTCTAATTGACGGTGTAGCTATTCACAATTCGCTTAAACAGTACAAAGGGCGAATTATGGTTTACATCGATGGTTATGCAGCAAGTGCAGCATCAATCATTGCGATGGCTGGTCATGAAATTATTATGCCAAGTAATACGTGGATGATGATACATAACAGCTGGGTATATACCAGCGGTAATGCTGAAAATTTAACTCAAGAAGCTGCATTATTATCTGAACTAGATAGTGCAATGGCAAAAACCTATGTTGCAAAAACTGGCTTGGATATTGAAGTGGTTAAGCAGATGATGAGTGAAGAGACATGGTTGAGTGCTGATAAGGCATTAGAGCTGGGTTTTGCAACTAGTATTGCTGAAGAAACTAAGATAGCGGCATCCATTAATGATAAAAAAGCAATTATTAATGGTGTCGAATTTAGAAACTTACCCGAAAAAATGTTGGCTGGATTTAAACCACAGCAAGAATCAACGTGTAATCAAGATTTACCTATTGCGGTAGTAGTACAACAGCCTTTACTTTTAACTAATAACAAGGAGTTTAAACCAATGGATTTGGAAACATTAAAAGCATCACATAATGAATTATATAAGCAAATTATGGCAAGTAGCTTTGAAGATGGTAAAAAAGCTGGTACCACTGCCGAGTGTGGTAGATTTAAGGCTATTGAAGACATGGGCATTGTTGGTCATGAAAGTTTGGTCACTGAGGCTAAATTTATTAGTGGAATTTCAGCTGAGGCATTAGCAATGCAAGTCTTAGCAGCAGAAAAGAATCAACGTAGTAAGTTCTTGAATGACCGCAAGTTGGATGCAGAGCCTTTAAATAATGTTAAGCCACAGGCTGTACAAAATAAAGACGATGTTCCAGCTGAGGTTTTAGAGGGTTTTATTGCAAGTGCTAATCGAGGGAGAGTTAAAAATGGATAAAGGTTATTTTGAATATCAGAATTTATATGCTGGTAATGCTGAGGTTATTCGTAAATCAGTAATTTTGGCAAAAGGAACTAAGATTGTAGTCGGTGCGGTGCTTGGAATGATCTCAAGCACTCGAGAGGTTGTATGGGCAGATATAAAAAGAACTGATTCAGCTAAAACTGCTTATGCAATTTCCGTAACTGAATGTGATGCAACTGATGCAGCTAAAGAAATTGTTGTTGATTTAACAGGTGAATTCAACGAACGCATGCTTAAATTTGCTCCAGATAATACAGCTGCAGATCATGAATTTGCTGCACGACAAGTTGGTCTTATTTTTAAAAAAACAGTTTCTAAGTAGGTAAAAGATGAATACATATAATATATTTGATACACGTGTCATGATTCGTATGCTTGAGCAAATGTACACTCCGCGTACATTTTTACGTGATACTTTTTTTGCTAATCGAGTAAATTCCGAATCAGAATATGTAGACATTGATATTCGTAAAGGTAAACGTCGTGTTGCTCCTTTTGTCTCCCGTAAACTTGGACACACTGTTGTTGAACGTCTTGGTTTTACTACTCAATCAATTAAACCAGAACTAATTGCTCCAATGATGATAACTACTGCCGAGGATGTTATGAAACGTTCCGCAGGTGAATCAATTTATGGTGCTAAATCTCCGAATGCTCGTATGGGAGAAATCCTTGGTCGCGATATGCGTGACATGAACGATATGATTACTCGCTCGGAAGAGTGGATGTGTTCTCAAGTATTGTATAACGGTAAAATCGTTATGAAGATTGAGGGTGAGGGTACACGTGAGATTGATTTCAGTAATGAGTGGCATTTCGACACAGTTGACTGGGAAGATGTTAAAACATCTTGTCCAAATCGCAATTTTAGAAATTGGAAAAGTTTAATCTCAAGATGGTCAGGACTAAATCCAGATTTGGCCATAGTTGGTGCAAATGCGATGGAGTGGTTGTATTTGAGTGAAGAGTGGCGTGAAGAGCAAAAATTCTTTCAAACTAGCTTTGCTAATTATCAGCCTAAACTAATTCAAGATGGAGTTACATTTGTTGGTTATATTCCATCTATAGGTTTAGAGCTATACAAATACGATGAGTGGTCTATTGATCCAGCCGATGATATTGAGAAGCCATTAGCAGATCCAAATAAGATTGTGATTGGTTGTACTCAAGCATATACCTCTTTGATATATGGAATGATTTATGATGTTGCGATTGGTTCCTTTGCTGCACCACGAGTACCTAAATCATTTATTCAGCAAGAGCCAAGTGCTCGGCTTTTGAAATTATCTTCTGCTCCAATTGCAGTACCTCATCAAATTGATGCATTTTTAACGATTACTGCGTGTACAAGGGCTCCAACCGAGCAAGAGAGGGTTGCAATACTTGCTGCGCAAAAAGAACCAGTTTCTGCATCTAAGAAAGGCGCATAAAGAGACGGTACATTAGTACCGTTTTTTTATTATGTAAATTAATATGAGAACATTTAAAGAACAGCTTAGTAATGATATCAAACAAGTTTTTATAAATACTAATGAATTTGCTGAAATGCATTTTTTAAATGATGTTGAAATAGCTTGTATTTTGGATAAAAACACAATTGAAACTAGAAAATATAATCGTGTAAGTTCGTTTTCTGATGGTTTGTATGAGTGTGATGCTATTTTGATTTATTCCAAAGCTGATTATTTTAAAGAACTAGTTAGTGGTGAAATTTGTTATGTAGACGATATTAATTATAAAGTTAAAAATTACAGTTGCGATGATGGTGTAGTTACGCTTAGTTTGGCGATGGGGTAAGTATGTCTAAAAATCAATTAATTGCTATTGATGCAAAGAAATTAGAGTATGTGTATCTTGCTTTACAAGGTGTAAATCGAGGATTGCCAAGAGCAATTCAAGGCGCAATTAATACATCTTTGACTGCAACCAAGAATGTATTTTATGCTGAGATTTTAAAAACTTATACATTAAGCAAGAAATCCACCAGAAATAAAGAAGTTTTATCTGTGAAACGCGCCAAGCCAAGTGATTTAAGCGGTAATTTACGTTTTAGGTCAGTTAATTTACTATTAATTAATTTTAAAGTATCACCAAGAACTCCACCGCGGCGTAGAAAAACAGTTGTATCTGAGGTTTTGAAAGGTAACTTAAAAGAGTGGCCTAATGCTTTCGTTGTAAAAATGAGAAATGGGCATATTGGAGTTTTTACCCGTGAGACAAGTAATAGGTTTCCGATTCAGCAACGCTACAGTACTTCAGTGCCGCAGATGATTGAGCAAGTTTACCTTAATAATCCTAATCTTCAGAATCAAATTCAGCAAGTAGTTGAAATTAAAATTGATGAGCAAGTTAATAAAATTCTAGCAAAGGCATTTAAGTGACAAAAGTTAAAACTTCGTTAGTAGCAGAGCTGAGTGAAATTGATTTAATCAATAAGTTGGCGGTTTTAATAGTTGATTGGGTTCATAACGTCCGATTCACAGTTGAAAAAGACACCGATAGAGATTTATCAGATAATGATTTATCCGCGCATTTAAAAATTTATAAATATTATTTACCACCGCGCGAAGAAAAACCAACTCCACCAATAAATCAAAGGTCACAATCTGGTCAGGTAAGACCAAATATTGAACCACAATTACCTGCAGTCATTATTCGACCGATTGATGGAGTGAGTAATCAAGAAGATGGGCTTGATTATCAAGAGTTTAGTATTGATATTATTTTGCTTGTAAAAGAATATTCTTTGATGAATCGTTATGAGTTTTTATTATTAGCTAAAAAGATTGTTATTGATAATTTAAGGATGTTGCCATCAGGGATATTGGCTAATTCATATACGTTACAAAAAAATATCATTTGGAAGCATTACGATGATACACAAAGCCCAAATGGTGGCTTGGCTATTTCGACTACATGGAGATGTGCTGCTCCTCAATTTGGTGCGATTGATTTAACTCAAACTCTTTAGATTTAAATAACTTTTTATATAGCCTCTACTTTAGAGGTTATTTTTTTAAGGACTAAATATGCCAGAATATAAACATGGGAGTTATGCCAAAGAGTCTCCTACTTCCATATTTACGGTGGTGAATGCGGAGGCAAACATATCTTTTGTGGTTGGTACAGCTCCAATTAACTTGACTGATGAAAAAAATGTAAATGAATTACATCGTTTAGCAACTTATGCTGATGCGGTTAATGCTTTTGGTTTTGATCCAGATTATGATAAATACAGCCTATCTGAAGCGATTGATGTATTTTTTACTAAATATAAAGTAGCTCCAGTTTACTTTGTTAATGTGCTGGATCCAGCTAAACACAAGAAAGCAGCCACACCAGAAACAAATCCACAAATTAACTCACAAGTACTTTTATCGCAAAAAGGAGCGATTAAATCAAGTGTGATTGTTGCAGTTGGTAAGGATAGTAAAAAACTTGATAGTGATTATACACTAGCTTTTAATGCTGATAATTTAATGGTTGTTACTTCTTTAGATGGTGGAACAATTAAACCAACTGATGAATTAACCGTTACTTATGACGTGCTGGACTCTAGCAAAGTTAAAGTTGCTGATATTATTGGTGGTGTTGATGTAGCTGGTAAATATTCTGGTATTGAATTGGCTCAACAGGTTTACCCTCAATTTAATGAAGTGTTAGGAAGCTTGATTGCACCAGGCTGGTCAAAAGATATTACGGTTGATGCGGCGTTATTGGCAAATGCTAAAAGTTTAAATACTGTATTTAAGGCAAATGTAATTATTGATTTAGATACTAGCAAAGCTAAGACGTATGCTGATGCGGTGAGTATTAAGCAAAAAGCTGGTTTAACTAATGAGTTAATTAACTTGTGCTTTGGCGATTTATACTTAGGTGATCAGAAATATAATCAATCAACGGTTGTTGCTGCCTTAAAGCAGTTAATAGCTGCAAATAATGATGGTATTCCTAATCAAAACCCATCAAATAAAGCCTATTTTACTAATGGATTTAAGCTAAATGGAATTGATTTATTCCTTGATTCCAAGCAGGCAGAGTACTTAAATAAAAATGGGATTATAGTTGCTCGGAAGCTTTCTAGTGGTTGGCGTTGTTGGGGTAACAGAACCGCTTGCTTTCCTGCAGATACGGATGTTAAAAATTATGACATAGCTGTTAGAGATATGTTTAATTTCTTAATGAATACTTGTGTGTTAAATACTGAGCAAATGGTTGATGGACAAATAGATCGAGCGTTAGTGCTAAGAATTCAAACAACGATTCAAGGTTGGCTGGATGGTTTAAAAGGAACTGGCAAAATCATTAGCGGTTCAATCAGCTTTACTCAAGAAAAAAATCCATTATCTGAGTTGTTGATGGGTAATGTTTATTTTCAATTACAGTTTACTACGGCAACAACAGCAAGTTCGATTACAACCGAAATTACTTTCAATGCGAATGATCTTAAACTAATTTTTAATGAGTAGATAATATGGGACCAAGAATAGGTGGGCAAACTGGGATTTTTATGATTTATCTTGATGGTAAAGATTTAATCGGCTCTGCTGAAGTAAAGTTACCTGAAGTGAAACAAAAAACTTCCACAATTGGTGGTGCTGGAATTATGGGCGAGATTGAATTTACCAATCCATTTTCTATTGAGTCGATGGAAGTTGAATTTAAATTTAATACAATTACTGACCGTACATTTGATTTAATCGGGATGTCTGGTAAGCTTATTGAGATGAAAAGCAAGGTAATTGAGCGTGATCCAATAACACATGCGCAAGTTACATCAGATTTGCGTGTAAATATGAAAGGTAATCATAAAAGCGTAGATCTTGGAACTATTAAGATTGATGAGGTCTTAAATACTTCTTTTAAAATGGAAGCAACGTATTTAGAAGTCTTTAGAAATGGTAAGCAGATATTTAAAGTTGATAAGCTAAATGCTATTTTTGAGTTATTGGGTAAGTCTATAATTAGTAAATTGTCTGACATGTTGTAGTAGTTAGATGAAGTATATTTTATAGGCTAATATGAGTATTGGTTTATTTTTTAAAAGGTAATAAGAATGATACATGTTTTATCAAAAACAATTCATTATGGTGGTGCAGAAATTAAAGAGTTAAACATTGATCTAGAAAGTTTAAGCACGGTTGATTATCAACGAGCTGAAAAAGAACATAAAACTTTGAATCCTGGTACTAACTCCGTATTAATTGAGGCGGAAACTGACTTTATTAAAAGCATTTTGATTAAAGCAACTAACTTGCCAATTAGTGTAATTGATGAATTACCGATTGTTGATTTTGCAAGGGTAAAGGTTAAGATTCAGAATTTTTTGCTAGCTGGGAGCAAGGAATAGTTTTTCAGTTACGTAAAACTTGCGTTGTCTTATCTAAAGCAACTAAAACAGGTATAGATCATTGGGAACAACAACCGCTTTATGTTTTATATGATTATGTTAGCATCTTAAAAGATATGGCAAATTAGAAGAGTATCCAACGTTTACGACTTGTGTTTAGACGTAGGTATTCTTTTAAATCTTGCCTTTCTTGACGTTTTTGATTAACTCGTTCACGGTATTCGCTCATGTGAGTAATATCATAAAAAGCTTGAGAAATATGTCCAAACATGAAGTAAATAAAGATGTATAGCAAACATCCAGCTGCTATTTGAAAGTGACCAAGATAGCAAAATACAATGGTTAGCAGTATCGCCAATAAAAGCAGATTAGTTGCTATGTTGTTAAATAGTAATTGTGTGAATTTATTTGCTAAGTTTTTCAATATCTACCTGTTAAACATATTAATTTATATCAATATTATATTGTAGCATAAAGGTGTTGAAATGGCAAAAATACATGACATAATGTTTGAGTTTGGGGCAAAGCTGTCTGGTAGTTTGCCGCAAGCATTTAATACTGTAAATAAAGCAGTGCTAGAAACACGGAATAAAATCTCTCAATTGAGTAATCAAAACCCATTTAGTAAATTGAATAACTTGGATGAGTTAAAACATTCTTTTGATACGGCAAAAGCCAAAGAAGAAGCACTAGCTGCAGGTTTTAACAAGTTATCTGAGCGTACACAAAATATGCAGTATAAGTTTGCTAATGCCATAGGTAAAGTTAAATTATTAAATGGAGAGATAACTAAGTCTGGACCACCAACAGCTGAACAAGCTAGAAAATTTGGTAAAGCTAAGTCACAGGCAGAATATTTTCAGAAACAGTTAATTGATTTACGAGGTGAAGTGAGCTTATCAAGTGGTAAACTTAAAGAACAAGCACACATTGTTAAAGATCTGGGTGATCAATATGCAAGACAATCCTCCAGAGCAAAAAACGCACAAATTATTAAGAGTCATAAAGAAAAAATTAGTCAGTCATTGCTTGATGCGAATAATTCTATTGTTGTAGCAAAGACTGCAGCATCTAGCATGAACTTTATGGTTGAACCAATTCGGCAAGCTATGAAATTTGAATCAGTTATGGCCGATATTCGTAAGTTGGTTCATTTTGACACGCCACAAGAATTTGCTCAAATGGGTGAACAATTAAAACAGCTTTCTACTCGTGTACCGATGGCTGTTGATGGTTTAGGCCATATTGCAGCTGCGGCGGCTCAAGCTGGGATCGCAAAACAAGATATCATGCAGTTTACAGAAAATGCAGCGCAAATGGGTATTGCCTATAACATTAGTGCGGAACAGGCTGGTGATATGATGGCTAAATGGCGTTCTGCATTTAAGTTAAATCAGGATCAGGTTGTTAAGCTTGCGGATCAAGTGAATATATTATCGGATAATTCGGCGGCAACAGGTTCGCAAATTGGTGATGTAGTTAGTAGGATTGGTGCCTTAGGTAAAATTGCAGGTGTTGCAGAGTCTGAGATTGCTGCTTTGGCTGCAACTTCAATTGGAGCTGGTGTTGCTCCTGAAATTGCGGCAACTGGTATTAAAAAGATGATGACGGTTCTTACTTCTGGAGAAAGCGTCACTAAAAATCAGGCTATAGCATTTGATAAGCTTGGCATTAATACAGTGAAGCTTTCTAAAGATTTACAAACCAGAGGTGTACCGGCAATTTTAGAGGTTCTTGATAAAATCAAGAAATTACCAAAAGATGCTCAATCTTCAATGTTGAAGCAAATCTTTGGTGAAGAGTCAATCGCTCCAATCGCAGGTTTAATGTATGGGTTAGATGAAGTTCGTAAAAACTTGGGATTGGTTGGTGATAAAACTCAGTATGCAGGTAGTATGCTGCGAGAGTTTAATGCACGTAGTGCCACTACGGAAAATAGCTTGCAGTTGTTTAAGAATAATCTGGCTGCGATAGCTATTACGATGGGTGAAACATTTCTGCCACCAATTAATCAAGCTATACAAAGCATTAATAATTTATTACAAAACTCAATTGCTCCATTCATTGTAGCTCATAAAGATGCTATTTTTGTGATTGGTGAATTTGCAGCAGGATTAGCTGCAGCTGTAGCTGGAATAGCAATTGCTAAAGCTGCATTTGCCGGTTTGAATGCTGTTTGGGTTGTTGGCTCTGGTGCTTTAAAAGTTTTAGGTAGTACTTTGCTATGGTTTATCCCAACTCAAACAAGAGCATGGATGGCAACTAAATTAATGGCCTATTGGCAAGGTATCGTTAATGTGGTAATGAATGCTAATCCAATTCTTCGGATTGTTACTGCTGTTATTGCATTAGGAAGCGCAGTTTATTGGGTTTGTACTCATTGGGATACGTTCACTGGGTGGCTAAGAAAAGCTTGGGAAATGGTAAAAGAGGTATTTGGCTGGGTTAATAAGTTATCTACCGCAATTGCATCTTTGTTTGATGGCAATGATGGAAAGCATAAACTTGAGATTGATTATGAACTTAAGAATAGCTCAAAGTTTGCAGGTAATTTAGATACGTTAACTGCACAGCAGCAAAAAATGAGTATGCTTAAAAGTGGTACCATGACATATAACTCTAATCCTACAGTTGTTATTCAAGGCAATGCGGATCAGAACGATATTAAAGTTGCAATGTCACAAGCGCAGAATAAACAGCAACGTGAATTTAGTAACTTCTTGGAAAATGGAAGATTTGCAAATTAATAACCGCCTTTGGGCGGTTTTTTATTGAGTATTATCATGAATAAAACATATGTAACTCAAGCTGGAGATATGTGGGATAGCATTGCATTATCGCAATTAGGTAGTGAATTTTATGCAAATCAGCTAATTGATGCAAATAGCGGTTATTCTGATGAAGTTAAATTTAATGCTGGAATTAAATTAATTATACCAACGCTGGTAATTGATGATTCTAAGGTTAATTTACCACCATGGGCGAGAAAATGACGAGCAACAAAGCAAGAAAAACTAAAGTTGAAATTACTATTGAAGGTAAAAACGTATCTGGAGATTTGGCACCTTACTTAAAATCGGTCTCGTTTAATGATAAGACCAGTGCCGAAGTTGATGATATGACAATTACGCTAGATGATAAAGACGAATTATTTTGTGGTGACTGGATGCCAATGATTGGCGATAGTCTTGAAGTTGAAATTAAATGTACTAATTGGAGCTATGACACAAGTGAAGAATCTCTCTATTGTGGGTGCTTTGAAATTGATTTGGTTAAAGAGTCTGGTCCACCAAATACAATCGAGATTAAAGCAGTGAGTATGTTTAATTCAAATATTCGTAGGCAGCTTCGGAGCGTAAAATATCAAAAGACAACGTTTAGAACTATTTGTAAAGAAATTGCACAAAGGCATAATTTAAAGTTGAACTTTATCGCTGCATCTATAAAAAACTCAAGTGGACAAGTAGTTGCAGATGATGACGATATTGAAATTACAGCTATTGACCAGACAGATCAAAGTGATTTGGTATTTTTATCTAAATTAGCTGCAGATAATGATTACATGCTTAAACTTGATTCAGAAATATTAACTGTATGCTCTCAGGAATATTTGGAAACTCAAGCTGCAAAATTTGTAATTAGTAAAGATGACATTAAAGATCGTCAAAGTGGTAGAGAAGGTTTCAATTTATATAAAGAAGCAAAAGCCACCTATTTTGATCCGAATAAAAAGAAAAGTATCTCGGCAACTGTTTCACATAAAAAAGCACAATATCAATTTCAAAATAATTCAGAACTAGCCAAGAAGTTTAATAAGACTAAACAGACCAAACAAAGTAAAAAGAAAGCTGTACCAACTACAAGCAAAAGCTATTTTGATCAGGCTAATATTTATGGTGGAGGTAAAACATTAATTATTCGGCAAAAATTCAGTAATGAAAAAGAAGCTGAAAGAGTAGCAAAGGCACGACTGGCTCAAGCTAATCGCGGTGAGTGGAAAATTAGTGGCAATGTGATGGGTAATCCTTTCTTAATGGCTGGAATTGTTATTGAGATAACGGATTATGGTCAATTCAATGGATTTTACTATGTTGAAAAAACAACTCATAGCGTAACCAAGGGCTATCGTACTCATTTTGAGGCGCACAAGGTATTTGTAGGAAATAAAGATGATTGATAACAATATAATCAAACAAGGCATTGTTAAAACAATAAACCCTCAAAATATGACGTGTACTGTTTATTTTGAAGAGCAAGAATATATGAGTTCTGAACTTAAAATAGCTAACAAAGGAACTAGATTTAAAACACGAGATATGCCAAATATTGGTGATTTAGCTTTGTGTGCTTTGATAGCGCCAAGCCTAACTGATGGATTTGTTCTGGCATTTTATTATAACGATGTTGATCTACCACCTGATGGTGATGAGAATATTCATTCTACTACTTATCCAGACGGTTCAGTTATTAAATTTGATAATAAATCTGGTAAGTTTACAATCAATTGTAAGTCTGCTGTAGAGATTACGGCTCCAGACATTATGCTAAATGGCAAAGTAATTATTAACGACAAACTTTGGTTAGAGCATCAGCATTTAGCTGGCAAATTAGAGGCTCCAAATGGTCCAGTAACTGGAAATACAGGAGATGGTACAACAATATGAATTCTATTATCGATAAATTAAAAAATATTGGCTCGCTTGGAGGTTTTGGTGAGATTGTTTTTACAGTTAATCCATTTCAAACGATAACATTTAATAATGCAGAGCATACTTCATCAGTTGAATATGCAGAACATCAAATTATTGGTAATAAACCGAAGCTTGAACAAACTTATCTTAATGCAGACGAGGTGTCAGTTGATATTAAATTATCTAGTTTGTTAGGTGTGAATCCTAAGAAGCAGTTAAAGATTTTTGATGAGTATATGAATGATGGTGATGTGTACGATTTAATTTTAGGTAATGGAATGCAGGAATCAAACGTCTTAGGAGAGTTTGTAATTACTTCATTATCAAAAAAGTACAAAGAGGTGAACTTTTTAGGTGATGTGACTGAAATTGATTTGACTGTTCATTTTAAAGAGTACCACTGATGATTCTTACTATAAATATAGATCAGGATACTAAGCCTACAATAAATTTTGCTCCAGAATCAACGTTAGATGAAATCATTCAGAATGTTCAAAATATCTTTAAACAAGTTAAAGGAACAATACCTTATCAAAGAGATATGGGCTTCGATGAGGATATTATTGATTTACCTGTTCAAAGCGCAATCATGTTGTATCAGATATCAATGCTGAAACAAGTTAAGCGTTACGAGCCACGCGTTAAAATTAAAGGATTTGATTGGAGTGGTAGCAATTTAGTTAACGGTAATTTGAATCTTAAGATAATAATTTATATTAATGAAGGTGATTTATGAGTGAAAGTAGATTTGGTCTGCCTGATGTCATTTTTGCAGATAAAGATCCAGAAGTTATTAAAGCACAATTAGCTGCAAGATTTACAGAATTATCAGAAAGAGAATTAGCGGATGCAGATCCGATTATGACGCTATTTAATACTATTACCGCGCAATTGGTTGGGGTTCGCGCATTGATAAATTTTACTGGTCGACAAAATTTGCTTGCATATTCAAAAGATAAATATCTGGATCAGAAAAATTTAGACTTTGATTTAAGGCGTTTTGAATCGGTAAAGGCGGCTGTAACGATTAGATTTACATTTAATCAATTACAAGACAAAGACGAAGTCATCCTTAAAGGTACCAAAGTAAATGCGGATACTAAAGTTTATTTTGAGGTACCAGAGGACATAATTATAAAAGTTGGTGAGAAATCTAAAGATGTTACTTGTCTTGCTACTGTTGGTGGAACTATTGGTAATGGTTATTTACCTGGTACAATTATTTCACAGTTTAGTCCACTGCCATTCATTGCAGGAGTTGTTAATATTGATATTTCTGCTGGTGGTGTAGAGAGTGAGTCTGATCAAGCATTTGCTGAACGTAGGCTTGTTGCTCCACATGCATTATCTACTGCTGGACCTGATAAAGGTTATGAGTATTGGGCACGAACTGCAAGCTCATCTATTATTGATGTTGAGCCATATTCGCCAACGCCTGGTGTAGTGCAAATTATCCCATTAATGATAGATGGTAGATTTCCTACTCAGGCTGAATTAGATTTAATTACTCAAGCTTGTCGACCTAGTGATAGACGCCCATTAACCGATAAAGTAGAAGCAATTACACCTTTGTCCGTTGATTATGAAATAAAGCTTACTTATTGGATTAGTTCAAAAGCAGAAATGGACACTAATCAAATACAAGAAAACATTAAGAAATCTGTAGAGAACTTTATTTACTTAACTAAAACTAAGCTTGGTCGACCGATTAATCCATCCGTATTAGAGAACATGATTATGGCAGCAGGAGCACGCCGAGTTAGCATAGAAAGCCCATTACAAGCTGAACTTACGAGTTTACAGGTCGGTAATAATATAGTTTCAAATGTTATTTTTGGTGGTATTGAGAGAGATTACTAAAATGGCAAATATTTTTGATACTAAGTTAACTGATTTATTGCCCGTGGCGTTTAAGTCTATTGATGAAATTAACTGGATATGTGAAGCAATTCAACCTGAAATTGACGAAATATTAGTTGAGATAAACAAGTTGTTTTTTGCTGATTTCAATAACCTAGACGATTTAGTGCTGGATTATCTTTTAATTGAAGCTGGCATTGGCGGCTCTATTGAAAATTCATTTATTCAGAACCGCGATGACAAGATTAAGTTTTTAAAAAACTATGTCAAGTTAAATCAGCTGCGTGGTACTAAAGACGGTATTTTACATGCAATTGAAATGCTTGGTATCAATGCCGAGGTTACTGAGTGGTTTGATATTCCAGAAGAATTACAACCTTATTGGTTTAAATTAAAAATATTTAGTGATAAAGCTTTTACAGATGAATCTTTAAGATTAATTAGGGCATATGTTAAAGAATATAAAAATACTAGAAGCTGGTTTAAAACTGAAATTAAACAAAATTATTTATCAGATATTTATCCAGTAGCTGTGATGCAAAGACGAATAATTTATTCTAGCAAGGCTGAATTTACAACGTCTATTCCTTCAAGTATTTATCCATTAATTGTGAATAAGCAGAGGCTAGGTTTAAAAGGAAGATTTGATGTCAAGTAAAACAATTGTGACAGATATTGGTAAAGCACTGATTGCCAAAGCAACTGCTGAAGGCACTACAGTAAAAATGAAATATTTTGCTGTTGGTGATGGTGCTGGTCAAGAATACACACCAACTGGTCATGAAAGCAAATTAGTTAAAGAGAATTGGCGCGCTAATATTGGAAGTATCTTAGTTAATCCTAAAGACAGTAAAGAACTATTTATTGATACTCCAATTCCAGAAGATGTTGGTGGTTGGTGGATTCGTGAATATGGGGTTTTTGATGATCAAGATAATTTAATTTTAATTGGTACACCTAATCCATTTTATAAATCAAAAGCAGAAGAAGGTGACATCCTTGTCGTAGATTTTAATTTATCTTTAACTTTACAGAATATTGCTAGTATTGAATTTAGCATTGATCCTAAAGCTTACGTCACACATGAATATTTAGAAAATGCGGACTATCCAGTTAATGGAAAAATTTCTTATAAACAGCGGCCACAGTTATTAGATAGTGAGGTTGCTACTTTAAAAGATATTGACGGAATAAAAGTTTTTCCAGACATTCAAGATGATGGCAAAGGAACTGTTACTGTTCAACAACCGAATGGAAAGGGGGCTGTGATGCGCTTTCTTAATGTTGATGCACCAGAGATTTATACTGAAATAGATGGTGAGCTTGGTGAGGTGCGAATTCATGGTGGCAAATTAACGGGTTATAAATCTTAATTTTATTTTAAAGGTATTCAAATGTATCAAGTTAACAAAAAGACAGGTGATCTAAAACAATCAGCGACACTATCAAAGGGCTATACCGAAGTCAGTAGTGAGTATTATGAAGATTTAAAAGAATTAAATCTTGAAAGTAGGCGCAATCATTTAAATGAGGATGGTAATTTTGATAATCTTACAGCCAAGAATATAAAGATTAGTAAAGAAGGTAGCGATAAGTCTTTTACCAGTGATGGTGAGACAAATGCGACTAATTCAAGTTACTTAGGCGTTCATAATGACGGTGTAACGGCTACAAAAACTTTTGAACTTAACGCAGAAAAAGGTAGTGGTTCGTTTTCTGGTCAATTAGATTCAGATACGCTGGTTGTTAAAAATAAAGCTAGCGGTAAATCACAAAAAGGTAATGTATCGGAATTTGCCACTCTTGAAGACCTAGCAGGATCTACAGCTGATATTAAATCACCTAAAGATACGATAGCTGTTACATATAATGGTAAAACTATTAACCTTGATGCGAAACTTGCAACGGCTGTGAAAGCTGGGATTGCTTTATTTCCAATTGGCAGCGGGTTAACCATCAACGAGAAAGGTGAAGTCTACCTTGATGGTGCTATTGCTCCATTTAAGTATATTGATTTGTGGAATGCGGCAACCAATACTCCTACATTAAGTGACGTGACTGGTAAACCTGAAACATTCTATATCGTACACGTACGCGGTTCACAAAATTTAGGTTCTGGTAGCATTACCTTTGAAGTTGGTGACTGGGTCTTATGTCAAGAAGATATTGGTGGTAAACCTAAATACGCTAAAGTACCAATGTCAGAAGTGCTAGGTGCTATTACTGCAAGTATGATCAAAGCTGGTACTCTTGGTAAAGGTATTGCGATGGATACGGACCAACCAATTAAAACTTCTGCTGGTATGGAGGCTGATACTATTAAAGCTAACACAGTAACGTTTAATACCGTAATTATTACAGGTTCTTTGATAGGGCAAAAATAATATGTATGCAGTTAATAATTTAGATAAACATGATGTGATAGTGTGTGTTGATATTCCTGATGGTTACACGGAAATATCAGAAGAACTATACCTTGAATTGGCTAATGAAGTGGCTGCAATTAGCGATAAAGGTGTGGAGAACTTTAACGTAAAAGGTTTTAATGCTACTGATCCTGAACCATCTTTTAGCCTAGATGCTCAAGAAGGTAAAATTGTTGGTGAAATAATTCAAGCTAAGACCACAATGTTAGCTCCAACCGCTGTTGAAACTAAGGGTCTTAATGTAGTTAATATTGACTACTTAAAAAATACTTTAACAGCATATATTACCAAAGTTGTTGCAGATGCGACTTACCAAGCTAAACTGGGATTTGTTCCTGTGCAGCAAGGGACTGGAATTGGTCAATCTGCGAATTTGGTTAAGATTGGCTACGACGGTAAAGGTCGAACAAAAATAACTATTGATGTTACTGATTTTGGGAATATTGTTACAGATACTTACTTGAATGCTGGAACTTTACCTGCTTCTTTCTCAAGTTTATCATCCGTTGGAAGTCTTGTAGCTAATGGTGGTATATCAGCTAATAATACAATAGGCATTACAAAAGGTATTTTAGCTGTATCTGGTAGCGGTGATGCAAATGGGTATGGTATATCTATTAGCACTCCAAATGGTATCTATGCTCCAAATGGAACTTCTCAATTTGGCACTATAACTATGGGGCAACGTGCTACTGCTAACTTGGGAATTATTTATCCTAATGTACCTAATTGTACGACTCATTTTACAATGGGATTCGGTTGGGATGGTTCTCGTGTCAGATATTTGGTTGACAATAATCCAGCAGCTTCTGGTGCTTTAGCACTTCTTAGTGATCTAGCTAACTATATGCCAGTCATTACCCATACCAATCTTTATGCTGATCATGGTAGCACCAGAGATTGGAGTTTTACAAGAAGCATACCAGCTCCAGCATCAAATCGTTTAATTCGAGTCTATCCATCTACCTTTAGTGGTGGCGGTGGTGGTGATCAACGCAGTGCTTTTTGGGCTAATGTTACTGATGGTACAGATTTTGTGATATCTGGTGCGAATACAGCCAATACATTGGGTAATGGTATTCAGTATTCATACATTACCAGTGCTATCGGTGGCGTGTTAAATGAACCAGCTTACTTTATTGAACGTAAAGATGATGGCATTATCTGTGCAACTATCACGACTTATTCAATTGATGAGTGGTTAGAGTTTTTACAAAGGGATAATTTGCTTGAAGTTACACAACAACTTGCAAATGATGTTACCAACTTGTCGTTTGCAAAGTGCAATGTTGCTACTTATGACGGTACACAGCTAAAGTTTAAATACACAGATCAAGAACTAAAAATAATAATTGATAATTTGGAGTTAAACAACAAAGTTAGGTCTTTGCTAAGTCGGAGTGATAAGCTTGAATTGCCACCTTATATAAATATCATGACAGAGATAGAACAGCTCGCATTTAAAGAATGGCGAGCTTTTTTATTAGATGTTGCAATGGGTAAGCTTAAAACATTGCCTGAGACACCAGAGTTTATTAAGAAATTACTCGAGTTATGATGTGTATCAATTCAATTTTAATAGCCGATAAAGCAACTACAAACGTGGTTGCTTTTTTTATTGAAGGATGATGGCATGAAAGTAATGCTACAGGTAACTGATTTGAACCGCGAGATTGATTTCCATCAACTACAAGATGCAGGAACTTACGGTTTACCAGCAGACGCAGTTTATTTAAATGCACCTGACTTTAAAGGTGACTCAACGTTGATTGTTGTACCTTCATACCGCACGGATGGCACTAAAGACGTTCACCATACCTTGTTTACGCAAGATTCACAGATTTATTCTGAGTTTTATTCTGGTACAGATAAGAAATGGTCGGAATGGGTAAAAGAAGCTGGCGGAGTTGATGGAGCTAAACGTATTAATGTTACAAGTGATGGTAGTGTTAAACAAGTTAGTGAATCAACCTTTGATCCAGATACTAAAACCATTACCGTCAACCTAATTTCAACAGGTGGTGGCCAAAAAGGCGACAAGGGAGATAAAGGCGATAAAGGTGACCAAGGAGACACTGGGCCACAAGGTGAAATAGGTCCAGAAGGTAAGCAAGGTAAAACTGGGGATACTGGAACTCCTGGTAAAGATGGCGCAACTGGTCCAGCTGGTAAGGATGGATCTCAGGGTGCTAAAGGTGAAAAGGGCGATCCTGGTGCTGCATACAGTTCTGAAACTTTAGAAATAGATAATTCTAAGGCGAAGGTTGAGTTATTAACTGATGAGACATTAGCGTTTGATAATAAACAGCTCTGCTTGAGCCAAGAGTTTTTAAATGATTTAACTGAAGCTCTTGATGAACTTGATACAACAGCAGGCAATGCTTTAGGTCTGGCAGAAAATGCAATCGTTGATGCTAAAGATGCTAAGAAACAAGCTGATTTAGCTATCCAAGAAATTAAAGACGTAAACTTAGATTTAAAAGACGTTAGGACGACTGCCAATGCGGCTAAAGCAACTGCTGATAAGGCTGTGCAGAAGTTGATACCTAAAGAAACTACCACCGTAAAAATGAAAGTTACAGAAGGTACAAATAAAGAATTTGAAATATCTGCGGAGCTTGTAAATCCAATACCAACACCAGATAATAAAATAGCCTTATATAACTTTGTTTACGGTAAAGGTTATAACATTGTCTACGATAAAGCGGTCATTCCGTCTGTGTCAGTAGTTAGCGTTAAAGATAAAATCCCAAGTAAAGAATTATCAATTAGTGTGACTTATATTTTAGATTCATTCTACCCTGACTCTGCAAAGTACTTGGTGGTATGTATTAACCTTGGTAAAACAACTGTTAAAATTAAAGGTACAGATACAGTTGTGTCTAAAGACTTATTGGTTTATAAGCGTTTCTTAATTGAAGTTAAAACACCTACTAAGGCTTTATTTGTGGATACTGATTATGTATCCTTTAAATTTGACCCAACTGTAATATTTGCGAATCCAGAGTTATGTAACTTTAATCAAGAATTAATCAATATTACTGCATCCAGTTACGAATCTGCTGGATATATTGATAACTATCCTGTGTGGATTGATGATGCTAATCCTAGTGGCACTTCTTGGAGCAAGCTTGGTAAAGCTGGTACTGGTGGATTAATCACATTGGCTAATCAATCATATTTTTATTATGACGGACGACAAGTTAATGCTGGCAATCTGGTAGTTGATTTTACGATTGATATGCAGCGTAATATATTTACAAATGGCTTTACCAAGTATCTTGTGTTTAAAGGCGAGACTACTGAGGCGCTTCCATTGCATAAACTTAAAATTATTATTAAAGCTAATTCTGATACCAACATTCAATCAAATGTGCCTTACAGTGTTTTGAATAAAAAGGAAACCGCCTTTGTCTTTGATATGTCTAATGCTAAAGATAATGTTAGAAATCAAGTTGCGGTAACGTTAGTTTGTACCAATAATAGCTTAATGTTAATGGCATTCCAATTTGCCGAAGTATCAGTTAAGTAAGAAGGTATTTATGAATAGCGGTCAATTGTGACCGTTTTTTATTTGAAGTGTATGGGCGTATTTAAAATTAAAACTGTTGTGTATTAGATTGGAGGGGTAAGTGTGGGAACTTATTGGTGAAATATTTAAGGGGTTAAGCCCTGATCATAAATTTTGGATAATCATGGCAATAGTGTTAGGTGTAATGTGCTGGGGTGCAATTGCTATGATTACCAAATCGGTAGTTAATATTGGTTTTATTAAATTAAATAATAAGGAAACAGATAATGAAAAGAATTAGTGATTTAACACAAGAACAAAATAACGTATTACACAAAGGTCTAGGACTATTGTGTATTCTATGCTTACTAGGCTTGGCCATCTTTGATATTGACCGTTCTACAGATGCAGTTAGTATCATGTCAGCTGGTAGCACCAGCCATCTTTATACAACAAATCCAAGTCTAATGCCTGTTGGTATTTTATGGGCAATTGCGGGAATTTTTGAGTTTTATTTATTTTTAACACTTAGTCATAGCAAGCTAATTTGGGGATATCGAGCTTTGGTGGTTTGTGTAATTCCATCGTATATTATTTATAAAGTTAAGCTTCTTGGTGTTGAATTATACAGTGCGGATATTTTTGCCTTTGTGGCAATTCCAATTTGCCAAATTACTTTAATAGTAGTTGGTGAAATTGGCAGAATTAAAGACAAGTTGTTACAAGATGAGGAAGATCAATGCAAGGTAAAAAATTAACTAATTTATTAGCGGTAACTCTTTGCTTATTTTTGGCCAGTTGTTCATCAACTGGCTATTTTAATCCACAACCAGTTATTAGTTATTGTCCGAGTAGTGGTTTATCATTATCGTGTAGATTTGGAAATTGAGGAGTTTAAATGAATAACTATCAACTGTCGCCCGCTGGGGCGGCTTTTATTTTACGTGAAGGGCATGAGGGGGTTAGATTAAAACCTTATTTGTGTTCGGCTGGAGTGCCCACTATTGGTGGTGGTTGCACTACGTATGAGAATGGTAAGAAAGTCACTTTACTAGACCCAGCTATAACCATGGAAAGAGCTTTGACTTTATTTCATAACCGAGCAAAAGAATTTGAACTTTGCGTTAATCGTACAGTTCAAGTGAAATTAGAGCAGCACCAATTTGATGCTTTAGTTTCGTTGGCCTTTAATTGTGGTGTAGGCACACCCAATAAAAATGGCTTTAGTCGCCCATGTGAAGTGCTTCGCTGCCTAAATGCTGGTGATGAGAAAGGCTTAATTGAGTGGTGGCAAAAATCATTTGTAACAGCTAATGGTGTAATCTCTAAAGGATTACAACTTAGACGTTTAGATGAATTAAAACTTTATTTAAACGGTAAATATAACTAACTTAAAAAGGAATTATTATGTGTTCAAAAGTAAATTACTATAACCCTAAAAAGAAAATTGCATTGGTGGTTAGAACCATGGATTTTGCAAGCCCAACAGGGATGCAAGAAGCATTGTTTAATGCAAATGAAACTTATAGCAATCCGATGGATGGTACAGAAGCTAAAACTAAATTTAAGTTCTTAGGTAAATACTCTGATATTGGATTCACTGTATTAGGTAAACACTACGGCGCTCGTGCTGTATCTGATGGAGTTAATGATCAAGGTTTAGCATTAGCTACATTATGGAATGCTGGAACTCGTTTTGATACATCGGTAAAACAACCAGCTGACTGTTTTAGTGGCTTAACCTTACCGATTCAGATTTTAGGCTCATGTGGCTCTGTTGATGATGTTCTTAAAATGTTTGAAGCTGATAAAGTTGATTATTACACTATGGCAGGTGTTCCTGCAATTAAGTATGTGTCTAAAAAGCGTGTAAATATTCCAACTAAAGAACTTCAGGGATTCGCTACTATTCATCTTGGCTTATTTGATAAGACTGGTAACCAAATGGTGGTAGAGTTTGAAAATGTAAACGGTAAAGATGGGGTAGCAGTATTCTATCCAGATCCATACGGTGTATTAACCAACGCTCCACACATCACATGGCAACATGAGAACCTACGTAACTATGTTGGCTTGACTGGCAAATTTAACGTAACTGAGGGTGATTTTATGGGTGTTAAAGTTGATACAACTGGCTTTGGTAATGACTTGCGTTCATTACCTGGTGACAATACGCCACCTAGTCGTTTTGTTCGTTTGGTGGTAAACAAAAACTTAATGCTTAAAAACGGTGAGTTTGAGACGGTAGACACCGCTATGGCAGCTTTAGACACTTTAATTGGTTCTGTAGTGTTAGCGGAAGGCACGAGTGCTAACCATGGAACAATTAAAGCAGATGTTGATTCAACTTTGTGGATTTCAATGTACGATTGCATGAATTTCAAAATGTATAAGAAAACACCAGCTTCACCAAACTGGCAAGAGATGCAATGTAAGACAGTTAAGCTTGAAATGTCACCAAGTGAATTACAAGCTTGCTATTCTGAGTTAACTGCTTAGTAATGAAGCTGCTGCTGTAATGGTGGCAGCTTTATCTCTTAATAAAAATTATATGGAGTAATCATGGATAAAGATTTAGAAACTGCAATTAGTAGGGTAGCTGAATTTTTTAAGAATGACGAAGCAAAAACACTGCTGTGGTTTAAAACTAAAAATCCACAATTGGCTGATTTCACTCCAATTGAAATGATTCAATCTGGTAGGGCTAAAAGGTTAATAGATTTTATTAATTTCTGTTTAGATTGATGAGTATTAAAAATATGTGGCGGGGTTTTACGACCGCCAAACTTTAAATTAGCAGATTATCAATAGCTTTTTCTAAGGCTTCTTTTTTTGTACAACTTAGTCGCTCTGCAAGTAAGCCCAGTTTCTCGTTATATTCTACAGTAACTTCAATTTTAGTTTTTAAGCTTTTTGTTTTTTCACGATAACGTTTATCTGCTTCTTTTTGCGCTTCTGTACGTGACATAATTTACTCCAAACAGGGTGGGTTTGAAACCCACCCTAGATTTTACTTTTGTTTTTTATCATTTTTGTATCTCTTATAAGCAGATACAACCCAGTAACTACAACCAATGGCGGTAATTGCTGATAGAATTAAACTTAGATTATCTAACATATTTTACTCCAAAAATTAGATTATGTTAAAATAATGATAGAGCTAAAAGAGGGGCGAACCCCTCCGAGCTACAGCTTCTCTATAATTTTTGTTATCAGTTCGACTAAAGCCGTAACCAAAACTATGATTGCTGTAATTAGCTCTACTTTGTTTTTCACATTTATAACCTCCTTTCTTTAACTTACAACGATATTATATCACGTACGTGATAGCGAGTCAAGAGGTAAAGTAATATATTTATATTGTTTTATAAATATATTTGTAAAAATACAACAATAGCCTAAGTATTATTACTGGGCTATTGTTTTACATATATGGTATATAGATGTTAAACTGTTAATTAAATAATTTCTTTGGGATGTAACTATGTCGACTATAACTAAATCAGCGCTAAATAAGGCTGGTGATTTATTGCGCATTAATCCTAAAGATACAAATGCTTTATATAAGTTATCCCAGTGGCGAGCAAGTCATGCACATCCGCTTTCGTTAGCGTTTAACTTAATTAAAAAGTATACAAATGAAGTAGGTAATCATGCTTTATATGGTCAACGCTTAAAACGAATTAGCTCCATTCTTCACAAATTAAATAGAAATAGTGAGATGAAGTTATCTCGTATGCAGGACATTGGTGGATGTCGTGTAATTTTGTCCGATTACGATAAAGTATTTAATTTGCAGTCTTTACTAAAAAAAAGTAGATCAATAACAGAAAAAGATAATTATATACATTATCCTAAATATGATGGATATAGAAGCATTCATCTAATTTATAAATGCGGCAGTAACGACCCAGAATACAGTGGGCTTAAAGTAGAAATACAGCTTCGCACCAAATTGCAGCATGCATGGGCTACAACAGTTGAGATCGTTGATATCTTTGAAAATCAAAATTTAAAATTAGGTAATGGCAGTGAAGATTGGAAAGAATTCTTTAGATTAGTCTCAGATGAGTTTGCACGACTTGAAGGTCTTCCTGTAATAGATAGGCAAGGTAACAAAGTAAGATTAAAAGAGCTAACTGATAGTCTCTGTGTTATTGATAAACTAAATAGTTACCGTGGAACTATAAAATTAGGTGATACTCATCCGACCGTAGGTAAAGCTGAATTTTCAATATTACAGCTAAATTTGGATACTCACACAGGTGAATTAATGATTTATCATGATTTAGAAAGTGCAAAAGATGAATACCTTAATTTAGAAACTAATTATATGAATAATGATAGGGTGAACATACTAATGTTGCGAATGTCTGATGTTAAGCAAATTAAAAAGACATATCCTAATTATTTTGCTGATTCAGTAAAATTTGTTGAGACATTACAAAAAATAATAGCCTAACGTTAAAAGCTAGATCATTTCATTTTGTTTTGATTTAGTAAAAGTTTGGACATTAAAAAACCCGCTAGATGCGGGTTTGAAATTTGATCTTGGGATTTTCATCTCCATGGACTTTAAAATGTGTGCAATGACTAACATTGTAAATCCGTTACCAGTCATCTTATAACGTTGCGAGTTGCTAATGATGACTTGATTATATTTCATATCAACTCCATAGGCGGTGTAATTATCTGGGTAACTTTGCAGACGTTCACATTCAATAGGTGTTAATTTACGGTAATCAATACCATTTGATAGATGATTATTATCTTGCCAGCTATTTGATGTTAGAGTTGGCGATTTGTCCATGAAAGTACCACCATTATTAAACCCTCGCGGTTTTTGTATAATCGATACAACTAAACTAGTTTTTGGTATTGTTGTTATGCAATTACTTTTGCCATCGTTACGTACTTCAATACGTTGTTCGGTTAGTCCAGACATAGTATCAACTTTATTATCTGCACGTTTACCATCAATTAAGTATCTACCGCGCTGTGCGCCACCTGTAACGTATGTACCATTCCAGCTTGCATATTGTCGTGCTGTTTGAGTCAATGCCTTATCTGGATTTATGGCGGTATACTTCTTTTTTAATCTCATCGGGTTAGTAATCCACTTTATTTCATTCTCACCGATAAAGCTTGAATCATCTGGATTATCAACAATAATGTCTTTAAGTAAAATTCCCTGGTCTTTTGGCTGTGGGATACTAATCTGATAAACTTTACCATCTTTATACCCACCAACCCAATAGTTTCGTTTACGATTTTGTGCTGTTAATATGGCAGAATTAATTACCGTGGGCTTTATACCAATTAACTCATTAATTTTGGCTTCAATGTCTTTTTTCATAATTACATTCTCAAGTAAAAAATACTTAGGTTGTAATTCATTAAGCAACCTAGCTACCTCAAAAAATATTTTACCTCGAGGGTCGTCAAAGTTTAATTGCTTACCGGCAAGGCTAAATGATTGACAGGGGAATCCAGCCACTAATAAATCAATTTTTGGCAACCCAAAAAAATCAACTTTGTTTATATCGCCAAGTCTGATAATTTCAGGGTAGTGGAATCTTGATACAGATTCAGCATATTTATCTATTTCTGACGCAAAATAATTTGTTGGTTTAATTCCTAAATGTTCAAGTGCTGCCATAGCACCTGACATTCCATCACATAAGCTAAGTACATTCATATGTTCACCAAATAAAAAAGCCCCACTTTATTAGTGAGGCTATTAGAAATGTTGCTTGTTTTTAATCCATCAATAAAATTTAAAGAAAGATGAATGATTTCTTATTTAGTATAAGTATGTTAAAATAATTTCATTTTATATAAAGGAGATATTTATGGAATTTGATATAAATAATTTACATAACATGTTGCAAGATTCAGCTAATTTGGCGACTACTCTAGTAGGTTTAAACTCATTAAAGAGTTGTATGCAAAATTTTCTGAAAGACAAAAAAAAGAGTGATAAGTTTCTTTTACATGAGGACCAAAGATTATTAATTTTCAATGCAGTTGATGCAGTACGTAATGCGCTGAGCTCTACAGAACAGTTTATAAAACTTTGTGAGCGTGCAGACCATAATAATAGAATTCCCAATACGTATTTAAGTAGTTTATGGGAGACTGCTGCCACTCAATTACAACAAATTGATATTCCTGAAATGCTTAACTTCGCTAATATAGCCATGTATAAATCTCAATTCTGGAATGATCCACTTCTTTTTAAAAACGCTTCAGATCATATTATTTCTCAAATGGCTATTAAGAAGGTAACTAAAAGCTATAAAGAACTTCAAAATTACCTAATTAAGATTTAATCTGTTTACCAAATAAAATGGTCGCATATAAATGCGACCTGTTAATAATAGCTTCTACCTTTCCAACTACACAACAACTCTGGTTCAAGTTGATACTGTCCAAAGTTTTCATCTTGGACTGTATAGTTGATTCCATTGTGATTGAATTGTTCGCCCACAACAAGTCCGTGTTTTGCGAGAGGGTGGTTTGATTTAATTTTCATGTTATAATCTCTTTCTAAATAAAAAGAGCATTAACTATTAAATTTTCTTTTTTAAAAAACTTAATGGTGAATGCTTTATAAATGGCACAATTTTGGCACAGTGTGAAAAGTATGTTAATAATATCTATTCATCTCAGTACCTTGGTTTTGTAGTGTGTGATTCCTGTCGGGTGCACCAGCACTGTTCTGTAAATTCACGTAACTATCTGATTTAATTTAATCTTGATTCGTTTTTGCGTTTGTTTTTCTCCCAAAATTTAACCAAATTTGACGTAATTTAACCTAATTTAACACGATTTATGGCACAGCATTTGGCACAAGGGGTTGAACCTATACAAGTAGTTTTTTACCTTTAACTGCAGAAATAAACCTTGCATAGAATTTATAAATAATTTCTGGTGTTTCATGTCCTACCATTCTGTATAGTATCAGAGGACTATTTCCACGCATAAGCATGTAGCTGATAAATGTGTGCCGTATTTGATAAGGGCTTCTGTATTTTATGCCTGATTTTATTAATGCTTCACGCCAATATCGATCAAACCCATCTGTTCTCAAGTAGTTTTTACCTTTAGGTGTTTTAAATACTCTTTTATCTTAAATGGACAGGAGAGCGCTATGTTGAGCTGTACCGATGGTACTCCTGTGGGGACTGGCTCTGTGGTAGCGAGCCAAACTGCGGTTAAGATAATGGGGACTACGATTGATATTGGTGGTGCGATTACGGTTATAGGAGGTCCTGGACAGCCTAATGTTCAATTAAATTCAGTTTTGACTGATATAACCGAAGCTAAAACAGGTCAAGCGCAATTAATGGCACAATAAGGCAGTTGGAAGCTCAGATGTTGGGATTAAAGATATCTACGGAGGCTTCAAGGTCTGCAGCGATGTTTGAGAGTGAGTTGCTAACTGCTTCTGCTTATTAATTTGAGAGATATTTTAAAATGGCTACCAGTTATATGGTAGCCATTTTATTTTAAATTGAAGATTTGGTTTTGTCAGAATTTTGTAACAGCTTCTTGGTAAAGCGCATGCCAATTAATGCCTGTAGAATTACTAATAATCCTAAGCATGCTAATGGATTACCGTAGTGTGACATTAATGAAATAAATCCGCTCCCAGCTGAACCTCCGAGCATTTGAATGCAAGCATAGACTGCTCCAGCAGTACCAGCACTTTTATTAAATAAACTTAGCCCTCCAGCGCTGGCATTAGGATATATAAATCCACATCCCCAGATCATAATGACTAATGGAATGATAATGGTATAGATATGAAATGCGTTGAATATCCCACAAAGCAAAAATAGTACACCACTTATACCTAATAAAATAACGCCAGTATGAAGCATTTTATCAATTCCACGATGATAAATCATTTTGCTATTAACATAGCTTGAGATGACCAATGTGCCAGAAACAATTAAGTTAGTATAACCAAACATTTCAGGTGATAAACCGACTTTAACTTGAAGTAAATATGGTGAAACTGTTAAATAAGCATACATTGAGCACATAGCAAAAGTCGTAATTGCGTTATAACGAAAAAACTGTCCGTTAGTTAGCACATCTTTATAGTCTAAGAGCAAGAATTTAAATGGACGCTCAAGTTTTTCATGGTTAGTTTCTGGTAGTTTTTTTAATGTATAATATAAAAACGCCAGAATATAAACTAATAGAAATCCAAAACTAACCCGCCAGTTTGAATATTTCTCAATATAGCCACCAATTACTGGAGCCAGTGATGAGGCAATTGGGATTGCTATTCCTAAAAGTGCACCGAATTTTGCCATTTCTTCTTTATCTGTGCAAATATCTTTGGTTACAGCACGCATTGTTGAACCAACCCCGACTAATGCAACACCTTGGAGTAGGCGTGATGCAAATAAAATTTCAAGATTAGTCGAAATCATTGCTACCAAACATCCAATTGCCGCTAAACCTAAGCTCCACAGAATTACTGGACGACGCCCAATGCGATCCGAAATTGGCCCAAAGAATAAAGCACCGATACTAAATCCAACTGTGTAAAAGAATATTGTATATTGAACCATGCTTAGGCTGGTACCAAAATAAGTCGCCATACTTGGCATAGATGGAAGATAAATGTCGGTTGACATTTGTGGAAGTGCCCAAACTAAAACAATGACCACTTTGAAACTGAAAGGTATTTTTGTTTGCATGATAATTTAATATGATCTTAAACTGAATGGTTGGAAAGGAAGGTGATTCTATCATAAATAGAATCGTGAGGCTTAATTAATTATGAATTAAATGTATTTCTATTAAGTGTAATATGTAAGTAGTTATTCAAAATTTAAGGCTAAATAACAAATACAATGCTTTTTATCCATCATTTATTTGTGTTGGTAGTGATTAATTTAGAGTTGTTTTTAAAGATGTGTCTAAATTTAAATGAAATAAATTTTATAGATAAAAGGATTTAAAAATAATTACTTACATTTTAGTCAGGGTTTTACCTTGCTTGGATTCTCAAAAATATTTTGACAAAAAGAAAATGCTTATGGCATAATAAGCTCCTCGACGAAAAGAGGGTGGTAGCAACCGCGATATGCGGGAGTAGCTCAGTTGGTAGAGCACAACCTTGCCAAGGTTGGGGTCGCGAGT
>ERZ650304.31-NODE-31-length-95113-cov-10.134518_pt1 | contig 95113 bp, 95 predicted proteins | sample MGYA00376240_ERZ650304 | MGnify/ENA primary metagenome ERZ650304 (study PRJEB26733, sample SAMN07839271) | wastewater metagenome | biome: small river; feature: stream; material: water | place: USA: North Carolina | collected 2016-03-01 ...
GAGAAAGACATACATAGTGCAATATCTGAATCTATAGGCAGTTTGTTTATGGGGTGACTATATATTAATTATCGGACGCTTTATCCAAGGTTTGGGGTTTAGCGGTGTTGGTAGCTTGAGTCGGGCAATTCTACGTGATCGTATGACTGGGGTTGAATTAGCTCGTTATGTTTCATACTTGGCGATGATTACGGTGTTGGCGATTGATATTTCTCCATTTATTGGCGGGTTTCTGCAAGAGTATTTTGGTTGGCGACCAATTTTTGGTCTATTATTTATTTATAACTTGCTGGCAATTTATCTTAGTTATAATTTTAAAGAAAGCATGGAACGGTTGAATGATAATCTGCACTTAACGCGAATTTTTAAAATTGCTTTGAGTAGCTTAGGTGAACCAGTTTTTTTAAAGTATAATCTGATGGCGGCTTTTTGTTATGCCGCAGTTATGTCATTATTAACTGTTGCAAGTTTTTTATTTGAGCATGTTTTGAAGTTATCACCAGCTGAGTTTGGTTCAACTATGCTGGGGTTATCTTTTGTCTATATGTTTGGTGCTTTTTTAAATGGTAAATTGTTACGTTATTTTGTAATGAATAAATTAGTCCGTAATGGTATCGTCATGATGTGGTTAAGTGTGATTTTTTTAATTATATCCACAATTGTGTGCCCAATTAGCTATTGGGGATTAATTGGGTTTATTGCTTTGCTATGGTTAGGTTGTTCGGCATTATTTGCTAATAATAGCTCAATTGCATTCAGTGTTATTAAAAAAAATATTGGTGTTTCATCTGCGCTATTTAATACAATTCAGATTTTATTTGCAGCAATTATTACTGCTGCAATCAGTTCTTTTTCGGCATATACAACTGTTCCTTTGGCTATTTTTATGGTAGTTATTTGCCTTGGCTTGACTGTGTTATATAACTGGAAAATTCAAGGCAATGCCCACACTGAGAGCTAGTAGTGTTAATTTTCATTAAAGAAATTTAATTTGTTTTATAAAGTAACTCTTGAAATAGTTGAATTAAAGACTATATGCTAATTGTTAAACTAATTTTTAATAATCAATTTTTAGGAGCTAATTTTATGGCAACACTTAAGCCTTTACATGATCGTGTAGTTGTTGAACGCGTTGAAGCAGAAGAAAAAACTGCATCAGGAATTGTACTGCCAGGCGCTGCGGCTGAGAAACCTGATATGGGAGTGGTCGTATCGGTTGGTGATGGTAAATTATTGGATAGCGGAGTTCGTCATCCTTTATGCGTTAAAGCTGGTGATAAAGTTTTATTTGGTAAATATTCAGGCCAAGTTGTAAAATTAAACGGTAAAGATCTACTAGTTATGCGTGAAGACGATATTTTAGCAATTGTAGCGTAATACATCTTAGATCAGATTTAAGCAAATAAGATTAATTTATTTAAGGAATTATAAATATGTCAGCAAAAGAAGTAAAGTTCGGAATTGATGCTCGTGAAAAAATGGTGCGTGGAATAAATGTTCTTGCCGATGCGGTAAAAGTAACTTTAGGGCCTAAGGGTCGTAACGTTGTTTTAGATCGTTCATATGGTGCGCCGTTAGTTACTAAGGATGGTGTAACAGTTGCTAAAGAAATCGAATTAAAAGATAAATTCGAAAATATGGGTGCGCAAATGGTTAAAGAAGTTGCATCTAAAACAGCTGATGTAGCAGGTGATGGAACGACTACAGCAACGGTGCTTGCACAAGCGATTGTTCGTGAGGGTATGAAATACGTTGCGGCTGGAATGAACCCTATGGATTTGAAACGTGGAATTGATAAAACGGTTGAAAGATTAGTTACTGAGTTAAAACACATTGCTAAACCGTGTACGACAACTAAAGAAATTGCTCAAGTTGGTTCTATTTCTGCTAATTCAGATACTGAAATTGGCGAAATTATTGCTGAAGCGATGGAACGCGTTGGCAAAGAGGGTGTTATTACTGTTGAAGATGCTAGCGGTTTAAGCAATGAATTAGATATCGTTGAAGGTATGCAATTTGATCGTGGTTATTTATCTCCATATTTCATTAATAATGCAGATAAACAAATGGCAGTATTAGAAAGCCCATTTATTTTATTAGTCGACAAAAAAATCTCAAATATTCGTGATTTATTACCAGTGTTAGAGCAAGTTGCTAAAGCTGGTCGTCCATTATTAATTATTGCTGAAGACGTTGAAGGCGAAGCCCTAGCTACATTAGTTGTAAATAATATGCGTGGTATTTTAAAAGTAGTTGCGGTTAAAGCTCCTGGTTTTGGGGATCGCCGTAAAGCAATGTTGGAAGATATTGCAATTTTAACTGGCGGTACAGTTATTGCAGAAGAAGTTGGCTTAAATTTAGAAAAAGCTGAATTGGAGCAATTGGGTCAAGCAAAACGCGTTGAAATTGGTAAAGAAAATACTACGATTATTGACGGTGCTGGTGATGAGCATATTATTAAAGCACGCGTAGAACAAATTCGTAAACAAGTTGCTGATTCTACATCTGATTATGATAAAGAAAAATTACAAGAACGTGTGGCTAAATTGGCTGGTGGAGTTGCAGTAATTAAAGTTGGTGCAGCAACTGAAGTTGAAATGAAAGAAAAGAAAGCTCGTGTTGAAGATGCATTACATGCAACTCGTGCCGCAGTTGAAGAGGGTGTTGTTGCTGGTGGTGGAGTTGCTTTACTTCGTGCACGTAGTGTGATCCAAGACTTGGCTGGTGTTAATGCAGATCAAGATGCTGGTATTAAAATTGTACTTAAAGCTATTGAAGCGCCATTGCGTCAAATCGTTGCGAATTGTGGTGAAGAGCCATCAGTAGTAATTAATAAAGTATTAGAAGGCAAAGATGCTTTTGGTTACAATGCTGGTAATGGTGAATTCGGCAATATGATTGAAATGGGTGTACTAGATCCTGCTAAAGTAACTCGCGCGGCTTTACAGCACGCAGCATCAGTTGCTGGTTTGATTTTGACTACCGATTGCATGATCGCCGATTTACCAAAAGAAGATCTTCCTGCTGCTCCTGCGGGTGGTATGGGTGACATGGGTGGTATGTATTAATTGTATTGTACATTAAGCTATTAAGTCTTAAAAATAGTGTCAATTTTATTATTGACGCTATTTTTGATTTAAGTGTATCATTTTGCTTAAAAATGTTGCATAAAATATCGCTTGAGGATTATTGTGTTTCATTTTTTTCATTATGTAACATGGTGAGTTGATTCTATATATTTTGTTATTTCTTTGCTTGTATTTATGTTGTACAAATTATGTCATGTTTTTTGTTGAATTGTCTTCGAGGTTAAATAAAAATCAATGTATAATTGCTAGGGGCGGTTAAAACCGATTGGGGGAAGTTGTTATCTCGCTATTTATTTTTAGTTTGTGTGGTAACTGGTTTAAAATAAGATATTTAGGCTTTTAAGGAAAAAGTTATGGCTGCAAAAACACCTGGATCAGGAATAAACGTTAAGGATTTAACGTTTTTTGCTTTATTCTCTCTAACCTTTGGATCAATGATGGGCAGTGGGGTATTTGATATTCCGCAAAATATTGCTAATCGCTCAGGTGCGGTTGCTGTTGTGCTGCATTGGTTTATTGTTGCCGCAGGAATGATTGCGTTAGCTTGGTCATTTGTTTATATTAGTAATAAACGTCCAGATATTAAAAGTGGTATTTATGGTTATGCCAAATTTGGTTTTGGTGATTATGTTGGTTTTACCTCTGCATGGGGTTATTACCTAAACGCTCTGTTAGGAAATGCTAGTTATTTAATTTATATTTTTGCTACTTTAGGCAATTTTTTCCCGATTTTTGGTCATGGGCCAACAGCTGGCGCGACTTTTCCATCTTTTTTATGTGAGTCATTACTAATTTGGATTGTAATGGCATTAATTGTTCGAGGTGTTAAAGAGGCATCGATTGTTAACATTATGATCACAAGTGTAAAATTAATGGCTTTAGCTGCTTTGATTTTAGTTTTTATCTATGGGTTTAAGACTGAAATATTTGCCAAAAATATGGCAACTCATGATTTACATTTGGGAAGTATGTTTGAACAGATTAAAGCCACTATGCTAGTTACGGTTTGGGATTTCCTTGGGATTGAAGCCGCTTGTATTTATGCAATTTACGCTAAATCAATGAAAGATGTTGGGCGAGCAACGATGTTGGCAGTGATTGTAGTTTTGGTGATTGATACTCTTTTGTCTGTTTTGCCATTTGGTATTATGCCAACTGCTTCGGTTCAAGCTTTATCAACTCCTTCTACGGCTGGGGTTATGGCAACAGTAATTGGTCCCATTAGTGCCAATATTATCCGTTTTGCTGTGCTAATTTGTGTTGTTGGTGCTTTATTGGCTTGGAATATGTTAGCAACTAATATTTTGTTTTTGTCTGCTTCAGATAGAACTATGCCTAAATTTTTGACTAAGGTTAATACCCGTGGGGTACCTGTAAATGCAGCATTGATGGCTGGTTTTACATTACAGATTATGATGGTCTGTGCTTATTTTAGTCAGGCAGTTTATTTAAATATGATTATGATTGCAACTAGTTTGGTTTTAGTTCCATATTTATTAGCAGCAATGTTTGCATTGAAATTAATTATTACGGATAAGAAAATTTATGCGTACGAGTTAATTAAAGGATCTTTGTCTGTTACTTATGCTGTATGGATGATTTACGCCGGCGGATTAAAATATCTTGCAATTTCTACGCTTATGTATTTGCTTGGAATTGTCCTATTTTATAAAGCAAGAAAAGAAGATAATCGTAAAATGTTTGAGAATAAATTTGAGGTTTTACTTTGCGCAACAATTGTTATTTTAGCTGTTGTATGCGGTTATTGCTGGTATTCAGGTATTTTAGTCTTAGATTAATTACCTCTAATATTAGTACTATGTAAAATAAAAATCTGGATGATATATCCAGATTTTTTAATTGTTATCAGTGATTGATCTTAGTTAGCATTTAGAGCATAAATTGCGGTTAACATGCTTTGCCCAAGTAAATAAGAACGATACCCATTCCAACCTGTATTTAAATCAGGTAAATTAGCATTATCTTTAAACGGCATTTCAAGGGTAAACGCTAAACAGTCAAATTGATTACCGACCCATTTGGTTGCAACTGTCGCACTCTCTACTGAAAAGTGGTTTTTAGGATAACCGTGTACAGTTTGGTAGTCGGGATTAATTAATTGGAAAAGTTGTTCAAATTTAGTTTCAAGTTGTTCTTGTTTTGAGCTAAAGCTTTTATTATCCGCACAACCAGAGGTGAAAACATAAGGTAGTGCTTCATCGCCATGAATATCAAAAAACATCTCAACACCAAGAGCAAGCATTTTTTTTCGCACATAATAAACTTCAGGAGAGTTCTCAATGCTTGGTGTTAACCATTCACGGTTTAAATTGGTTCCGCTGCTATTGGTGCGTAAATTGCCATGAATTGCACCATCTGGATTCATATTTGGTACTAAATAAAAAGCGTAATCTTGTAATAAGCTATTACTGATTGAGTCTTGAGTATCAATTAAGCGATGAATTAAACCTTCCATGAACCATTCAGCCATTGTCTCACCAGGATGCTGGCGGGCGGTAATCCAGATTTTATGTTGGGCATTTTGATCGCCAATTATAACTAAATCAAGGTTACGTCCTTCACGAGTTTGTCCAATAACTTGGTGATGCGTATTTTCTGCCGAATTTGCTAACGCAATTAACTCTTGATGACGTTGATATGGATATGGCTCAAAATAGGCAAAATAAATAGAATTGGCTTCAGGAGTGAGCATCCAACTTAGGGTATTATCTGTAAATGAACTGTTGATGCGAAACCAATTTACGTTATCATAGCTTGCACACACATTATAATCAATCCAACCATCTGGATAAGCTGTTGTACCCAAATTATCCAAATGAAGTTTTAATTCTTGATGTTTTACACCATTTAGTTGAAAATAAAACCATTGTGCAAATTGTGAGTTGGTATCTTGACGAATCTCAAAACGTAGGTTCATGGCATTATTAATATCTTTGACAATAATGCTACCCGCATCAAATTGGGTATTTACGCTGATTTGTGGCATAGTAATTCCTTTTATATTTATGGTTAAAATTAACTTATTCTACGTGACATTGTTGGCAATAACCAGTAATTTCTAATGGGCTTGCTAAAATGAAATTATACTCATCACTGGCCTGGATTAAAGCCTGACAAATTTTATGTGAATGGACTTCGGTTTGCTTGCCACATTTTAGGCAAATAAATAATTGGCAATTATGATCGCTGAGGTGTTGGCATAGCGAATAAGTTTGATTGACTTGAATTTTATGGATTAAATTGGCTTTGATCAAAATTTCGAGCGCACGATGAATAGTCATGCGATTGGCTCTTGGATTATGTTCAAGTAGGCTGGTTAAAATTTCATGACTACTTAATGGAATTGTCGCTTGACTAATTATCATTAAAATTAATTCTTGTTGTGGGCTTAGATTTATTTGGCGTGCTTGGCAATAGTCTATAACTTGCTTAAATGTGATATTCATTGTTCAACTTTGTGAAGTTAAAGTTATGCCTATATTATAAGTGTTTTTGAGTGAGTTGACAAACTTTAAACTTTAGTGTTACAATGTAACATAAATTATTTTATTTGAGGGCAAATGTTATGCAAAAAAAATTAGGTTTGTTTGGGGCGTTAGTCTTGGGGATTTCACATTTAGCTTTAGCAGCTCCAATTAATATTGTAGCCGCAGAAAATTTTTATGGTGAATTGGCCCAAGAAATTGGCGGTAATGGAGTTAAAGTTCAAAGCATTATTAGTAATCCAGATGCAGATCCACACTTGTTTACGACTTCACCATCAACGAGTAAGGCTTTATCGCAAGCACAAATTATTGTTTATAATGGTGCTGACTATGATAGTTGGATGGGGCAAATGTTATCAACCGTTGATAAGTCTAAAGTAACCATTATTAATGTGGCAGATTTAGTCGGGGTTAAATCTGGTGCTAATCCGCATTTATGGTATAAACCTGAGACTTTTCCTAAGTTGGCTCAAGTTTTGGCGGATAAATTAATTCAACTTGAACCAAAAAATAAAGCTCAAATTCAGGCTAATTTGAAACAATTCATAACTGAGCATAATAAAGTTAATCAAGCTATTTTACAGACTAAGACCAAGTATGCTGGAACTCCAGTTACTGCGACTGAGCCAGTTTATGGTTATATGGCTGATGCAATTGGCTTAAAAATGGCTGGTTTGGATTTTCAATGGAAAATTATGAATGACACTGAGCCAACGCCAAAAATGATTGCAAGTTATCAAGAGCTTTTAACGGATAAAAAAGTTAAGGTATTATTCTATAATAGTCAAGTTTCAGATTCAATCACTAAAAATATGCAAAATTTAGCTGAGAAAAATGCAATTCCAATTGTTGGTGTTACCGAAACTATGCCAAATAATTTAACGATAAATGCTTGGTTACTTGGTGAGATTAGTGCAACGAATAATGCTTTAGCAAAGTCAAAGTAGCATGATTAATTGTGATAATTTAGTTTTGGGATACGATACTGCGATTACGCCAAAATTTAATTTGGCAATTAATGATAATCAGTGGATTGGTATCATTGGTAAAAATGGTGCAGGAAAATCAACTTTCTTGAAAACTATGTTGGGTAATTTAGCAGTTATTTCAGGTTCCATCAAAATTTTGGGGCAAGCTCCAGGTAAAATTAATCAGTTAATTTCGTATATTCCTCAAGAGCGAGAAATTAATTTGGCTGATCGCATGAGTGGAGTGAGTTTAATTTTAAGTAGTGCGGTTGGTTGGCGTTTTGGTTTACCATGGTATAGTCGTAAATTACGTGAACGAGTTACTGAATTAATTGATTTGGTAGGTGCAAATGATTATGCTCACCAACCATTTAATACCTTATCTGGTGGGCAAAAAAAACGTATTTACTTAGCTCAGGCGTTGGTTAATCAACCACGTTTATTGCTACTGGATGAGCCATTGGCAGATTTAGATCCGCATGCTAAGCAGCATTTTATTGAAGCATTGCAAAAAATTCACCAGCACCAGAAACTTGGCTTGTTAATCATCTCGCATGATATGCATGAAATTGCTTGTCATTTGGATGCCTTTATTCATTTTAGTTCGACTGGTGTGCATTTTTGTGAAACGATTGAATGCGTGAAAGAGGATACTTATGTGGGCGTATAGTTTTATGCAGCATGCCTTGTTAGCTGGTTTAATCGTGGCCGTGGTATGTGGTGTAGTGAGCGTTTTTGTGGTGTTACGTCGTACTGGTTTTGCAGCGCATGCTCTAGGGCATATGAGTCTTACTGGGGCTGCTAGTGCAGCTTTGTTGGGGTTTCCATCGTTGCTTGGGCAATTACTTTTAAATGGAGTTGCGTCAATCGTGATGGGGCTTTTGGGTGACAAAGTTAAAAAAAATGATTTGGCAGTTGGGGTTGTTTTAACTTTTGTTTTGGGACTTGGTGCGTATTTTTTATTTTTATTTCAAAATAATTATGCTGGTAGTGTGATGAGTATATTATTTGGGAATATATTTGCGGTATCAACGGCCCAAATATGGGGGCTATTAGCACTTGGTGCTGTTGTACTAATGGTTATGATGTTAATTAGTCGACCATTAATTTTTGCGTCAATTGATCCCGTGGTTGCAGCGTCACGAAATGTACAACTACGTTTGTTATCCGTAATGTTTTTTTTAGTTTTGGCGGTGACTGTTTCAATGGCCTGTCAGGTTGTTGGTGTATTATTAGTTTTTGTGTTATTGATTATTCCTGGTGCAATAGGTATGCAGTGGGGTGAGTCAATTTATAGTATTGTTCTTTTGAGTGTTCTAAGTGCAGCAAGTTTTGTAGTAATTGCGTTATTTATTTCATATCAATTTGATTTGCCAGCTAGTTTTTGTATCACTATGCTCTTGTGTATAGGGTATTTTGTGGGGTTAATAAAAAATTACGTGGCAAAGTTTTAAATGTTGTATTTTGAATTATTTCGGTTTGGTAAGCAATAGATTTGATCGTCTTAAGGTAGATCAATTCAGAGTGAAATTTTAGGCATTTGAGCTGTTTGTTAGCTTATTATTTAATAAGGTTTATCAATCATCGTAATGCCTAAACTTAATTTAAACGTATCTAATTTGTGTTTACTTTAAAGTTAAAAGCCATTTTTAGCTAAGAATGCAGTAATTTCATTGATATCTTTTGCATAAGTTGCAATATAGCCATCGGGACGAATTAAATGTAGTGGTAAATTTATAAGCAAATCAGATTCTTGGGTTTCTTTTATTTTAATGAATATAGGTAAGTTATGTTTAGGTAAAAAATTAGAAGAAATTGCCGATCAAGATATTGCGTTAGTTCGGTCTAATTTAGAGCAAGAATTACAAATTATTGCGTTATAAAGATATCAGGATGCTTTATTATATACACAAATTAATAATCAGAATAATTGTTATTTAGTTCGTCGATTTCCGTTGGTAAATCCAGTCACTCATGATGGTGTTGGATTATTAATTATTATGATTAAGATTGATATTTTCAATGTGCGTAAAATACTTTCAACGAGAATTTTAAATCGCACGCAGAACTCTAGCATTATTGTAAATAAGCAATTTTGTGAAAAAGAGTCCCCAATTACTGCATGCTTACTTCTTGGATTTCACAAACGTAAGGATATTGCACAGATTTTAGAGAAGAGTACGCAAAATGATGTTAGTGATATACAGGCCAGAAATAGTTTACAGAAACGCTATGAGCGATTTAATTGTAATTCAACAATCGAATTGATTGAGTTAATTTGTAGTCATTAAGATAGTAGTTATAACTTACCGGCACAGTTTAATTTTGAGAAAATTGTTTCATTAAATTAATTATTCGTCTAGTTGTTTGAAAGTTTGGAGGGCTAGTTGTAAATCTTCCCAAGCACCTTGCTTTAGGTGTGGGGTGCGTAGTAGATCTGCTGGATGATACGTTACAATTAAGGGAATGTTTTGGTAATGGTGAACCTGCTGGCGCAATTTGTTAATTGCGGTGGTGAGTTTTAATAATGTCTGTGCTGCATCACTACCAAGAGTGATAATAATCCGTGGTTTAACTAAGTTAATTTGGCTTAACAAATAATTACTACAGCTATGAATTTCATCAATTGTTGGCTTGCGTTTACCTGATGGTCGGCATTTTACAATATTGGTTATGTAAACATCATTTTCAATATTAAGTTTCATTGCTACAATCATTTTATCCAACAGCTCCCCAGAATTGCCTTGCATGGACTTGCCTTGTAAATCATCGTGCTCACTTGGCCAGTCACTAATAAACATCCATTTTGCTTGATGATTACCTCGTTCAATTACTACATGTGTGCGGTGTTGCCATAGGTTGCATTCTTCACAATTCGTGGCAGTGTTTCTTAATGTGTGCCAGTCATTAATTAATGTCTTATTTGTTGATGTATTCTGCACTGAGATTGATTCGGATGGTTTTATTATTTGAGCGATTTTGGTCGATATTTTAGGTTGCGGTGAATGCGTGTTTGCATCTATGGGATGATGTATTTGCTTTGGTTTATCCATGGCTGGCGATAGCGTTTGATGGATCATTGCATGTGTTGTGACCTCTAAATTTGTGTGTGTATTTGTCAATGTCAATTTGAGAGAGTTTAATTCTGGTATGGGTAATTGAAATTTATTTCGTAAATTTTTGATTCGCTCTGGACGTGGTTGCCACAAATTACCAACTAGTAAATCATGAATGGTTTTGGGCATGTTTATTTATTCCTTGAATAAAATCATATTATTAGTTAAGTTTAGTTTCATTAGCGATAATGTTGTGCTTAAATTTAAGCGTTGTTACATTGATTTTAATCAAGTTATAACTGTTTTGCCATCATTAAAGCGTCGATATATTTGCCATCGACATTGTAATAATTTTTACGTGTGCCAATTACGTTAAAACCAAGCTTTTGATATAGATTAATTGCAGGTTGATTACCAACCATTACCTCAAGAAAAATTTGTGTAATTTGTTGAGTTTGTAAATCGTAACAAATCTGATTTAGGAGTTGGTATGCGTAGCCATTACGTTGCTTTTCATAGCGAATACACAGTTGTAAAATTTCACTTTCATCAAGCACCTGACTATAGACACAAGCACCAAGCAGTTCACCAGTTAAATCGTAAGCTCCGAGAATTTTTTGGTTGGCCTGTTGGTATGCTTGTTTATAGCTAAACAGCGACCATGGACTACGGTTGGCACGAGCATCTAGGCTGGCTAATTCTATTAGTTCAAGTTCTATCACGGGACGTAAAATCATTGCTGTTTACTTTGTAACTGTTCGCTGAGATTCATGGCCACTTTATTTCGAATATAGAGTAATTCTGCATTAAACACATCACAAGTAGGAAAAGCTTCATTTTTTGCTAAATTTAGCATAGTCTCTGGCTGTGGGTAATCTTGCTGAACATAATGATAGTTGGCTGTAATAGCTTTGGCTATATTTTCTTGATATACACTCCAACCATTGCCAGTTACGCAAGTATTTTTTGCCTCAACCTGTGTATTTTGAGCTAGCCATATCACTAAATCTTCGGGGTTAATTACGCTTGGTTCAAGCAAATAACTATTATCTTGTTGGCAAATCACTGCAACATAAATTTGCTTTAGTCGTGCATCCAAAATTACTAATAAATTTTTGTAGTTGGCGGTTTTTTTCGAGGCATAAAGTGCAAACATTGGAATTGGTAATAATTTGCAGTTAATTGAGTAAGCCAACCCTAATGCAACACTAAGGCCAATACGTAGTCCAGTAAATGATCCTGGACCTTGATTATAGGCGATCAATTCAATTTGTGCCAAGTTGCTCTTGCTTTGTTGCAGTAATTCTGCTATCTGTGGAATTAATTGCTCAGATTGTCGATTGCCTATTTTGGCTTGATAGTGGTGATCTACTCCAGCAATTGAAATTCCTAGGGAGAGGTATTCGTTGGCTGTATCAATAGTTAAAATGTTTTTCATCTTTAAAGCCGTTCAAAAAGTTGATTCAGCATTGCTTCGTGCGGGTCATCTTTAAGTATAAAGACTTGAGTCAAGCTGTTTTTTTTATGAAGTTTAGTTTGGTGTTCTAAATTAGCTTTATTACTGATGCTAATTCCCAACCACTCAAGTTGGTCAATGATTTTTTGACGTAACTGGGAGTTTTTTATCCCAAGTTCACCACTAAAAATTATGCCATCGATCCCTTGTAATAAATTTCCAGCTCCAGTAATTATTTGGCAGAGCGCGTTTATATAATAATTTAATGCAAGCAGAGTATTAGGTTTTTGGCTAATTAAGAGCTCTTCAATTGATTTAGCCTCACCGCCAGTTAAATTAGTTAAATTACTATTAAGGAGTTGTTGACCAATTTCAGGTTGATCAATTTGTTTATTAAGCGCAAGATTTGTTATTAATTGTGGGTCAAGCTGTCCACAGTTATGCATGCTGGGTGTTAGACTAAATAAATCACTACTAGAGCAATATTTACTTTTGGCATTTTTGATGGCGCAAATCGTACTAATGTGTTCATTGAGATAAATAATAACCCATTTACCTTTGGCCGTTTTTTTATCGCTAATGTCACCAAGCTTTTTAACTAAATTGCTTAATGTCAGTCCGACACAACCATAGTTTTTTAGATTTATAGCTAACCAATTTAAATTAGGTGCCAAAAGGCGATGCTCTTGTTCTATGCTATGGTGAAATCCACTATCAAAACAGGCATAGTGTTTACTTGTGGTGTAATGTTCTAGCCCCGCAGTTGTTAGGGCTAAATCTTGTGGTTGTTGATTTGGAGCAAAATTTATATATGTAGTTAGTTTGTCCAGACTTAATTGGCTTATTAGGCTTATTTCTTTGAACTCTGTACCACCACAAGCAATTTTATGTACAATAATTGCAAAATTATAGTTGCTTAAATTTGGATGTGTAAGAATTACTGCATAATCTATCAATGCATTATTATTGTGGGTAGTAAGTATGTCGCGACTTAATTCTAATTTGCTGTTGGCAGATTTTTTATTTGCCGAATTAATGATGTTCCATTCAATTTTCTCTGGATCTTCCCAGTTAATTTCACCATAAACTTGACGACTGTATTTTTTGTTATATAATTTATAAATAGAATAATTTAGGCGCTTACCAAATTGATATAAGGTTAGGACTAACATGAATATTTTTCCTTTTGGTAATTTAGCGCAGTATGTGAATTAGTATTATTCTTTGATGACATGTGTATTTTAGTTCCGTTATTTAACTTTGAATTGCAGTAATCGCAATGGTGTAAATTATATCATCCACGGTTGCACCACGCGATAAATCATTTACTGGCTTATTTAAACCTTGTAATAATGGTCCCACGCTTAATACATTTGCACTGCGTTGTACAGCCTTGTAGGTAGTATTACCTGTATTTAAGTCTGGGAAAATACAGACCGTAGCCTTACCTGCAACTAGGCTATTTGGCGCTTTCTTGCTAGCAACTTCTTTATTCATTGCTGCATCATATTGTAGTGGTCCATCAATTAGAATATCAGGGCGTTTTTGGCGAACAATTGCAGTTGCAGCTTTAACTTTTTCTACTTCGACACCTTGTCCAGATGATCCAGTTGAGTAGCTAATCATGGCCACACGTGGCTCAATACTAAATTGAGTTGCAGTATCAGCGCTTTGGATTGCAATATCAGCTAATTCTTCAGCATTGGGGTCTGGGTTAATTGCACAATCACCATAAAGTAAAACTTGATCCTCTAAGCACATAAAAAATACTGAAGAAACTAGCGAACTCCCAGGCTTGGTTTTAACTATTTGTAAGGCAGGGCGCACTGTGGCGGCAGTCGTATTTTCTGCGCCAGAGACTAATCCAGATACTTCTGCGTTATACACCATCATGGTACCAAGATAATTAACATCTTTAGTCAATATATCTAATGCTTGGTCTGGAGTCATTCCTTTAGCTTTTCTTAATTTAACTAGTTGTTCCACATAGCTTGGAGCAACGTCAAGTGGGTCAATTATTTGCATATTGTTTGGGATGATTAATCCATTTGCTTTAGCTATTTGTTGAATTTTATTTAAATTACCCAATAGCACGCAATCCGCAATATTTTTTTCTTGACAGTGAATTGCGGCTTTTAAGGTACGTAGCTCTTCTCCCTCAGGTAACACAATCCTTTTGTGCGCAGCCTGAGCTTTTTTTAGTAACATATAACGAAATGCGGCTGGAGACATTTTTTTTGTAACTTGATGATTTAACTTAGCTTCAATTGCATCCATATTAATAGATTCAGAAATCTCGTTTTTAATAATCTCCAAACGTTCGAGATCATCATTGGGGATGTTTTTTAAATCCAAATCCTTCATGGCTAAGATAAAGCTAAGAGTTTTACGATGGTCTTGATTAGCATAAATAGGTAGTCGGTTAGTGTTGTCATTATAGCAAAACCACATTGTTTCTTGTGGAATTGCATAATCTGCAGTGAGAAGTAGACCAGCCAATTTAATTCCACGTGCTTCAGCCAGTGATGCTGCCATAATTACATCTGCACGGTCAATTGCTGCAACTAATAAAGTTCCAGTTTGCAGATCGCTGATTAAGTTATTTGTAGTGCGTGAGCATAATGTAATTTGCTTTACTCGGCGTGAGGTATCTCTACCTTCTATTAATGGGGAGAGATGAAGTGCCTGCATTAGATCTGAAATACGTGGCTGAGTCATCTCTTTATTCCAGGCTGTGGTACCAAGTAGTTTTATTTTATTGGTGGCAAAAATATCTAATTCAGCGATTTGACTGGGCGTAATATTTAGTTGATGCTCATCTGCTTCATCAATTAGACTAAACTTAATTTCACCATCATCATCGACAGGTGCATTGAGTTTAGTAACCAGAGCACCTAGGACAAATTCTGGGCTAAACGGGCTGAGCGCTAAAGTTATTTTTTCTTCAAGTTGAGCCAGGTTATTACTATTTAGACGAGTAACTAAAATTATATTACCCATAATTGCACGAACCAATGTTGTATTAAACCAATCGATGTGATGCGAGAACCAAGCTAGCTCACTATGTTGGCTTAATTTGCTATAAATTCCTTGTACTATAACGAAGTCAGTTTTGAGTTGAAAACTCTCAAAAGCTTTCATAATGTCCTCAAGGAGGTCTTGGCGACGATCTTCTAGAACGTAATTTTGTAATTGTTGTGGAGAAATGTTGGAATCATCAAATGGATGAAATGTAGTCACCGAATAACCGTGCTGTTCTAAAGCATGCTTGATTCCTATCCGGATGGTTGAGCTACCAACACCTTGCTCGCTTGGGATAATTACTAAATTACAACTCATAAGGTTATCCTTTATTTTTTGTCATTTAAAGCCGTGATTTTAGCACATAATACTGTTTTTAATATGGTTATGCCTGTTGCTGTAATAATTAAGTTACATAAAAATTTCTAAAAGATTATTAAGGAAATCACGCCCCTTAGTTGTTGGAATAATTTTGTTTGGCGTTAGTTCTAAGAAGCCTTGCTCTTGAGCACTTAGTAGCTGTGGTAGGATCTGGTTAAATGCTAGACTGGTGGTTTCAGTAAATAATTTATTATTAAATCCATTGCTTAAGCGTAATGCATTCATCATGAATTCTAGCGCCAAATCTTCCGTCTGTACTGGTGAGTTTTCTAAGATATGCTGATTAATCAAAACTCGTTTCATGTATTCTTGAGGATGTTTCTGGCGGCTTTGGCGTAAAATTTGATTATGAAAGCTAAGTTTTGAATGTGCTCCAGCACCGATACCTAAGTAGTCTCCAAATTGCCAGTAGTTTAAATTGTGTTGTGATTGATAATTATTTTTAGCATAAGCTGATGTTTCATAACGTTGTAACCCATGTTGGTTGAGTCGGCTAATAATCTGATCTTGCATGGCATAGCATAAATCATCATTTGGTAAATTTGTTGGTACAAATTTGGCAAATTCAGTATTTGGCTCAATAGTCAGGTTATATGCTGAAAGATGTGTAGAATTAAAACTTAAGGCCATATCTATGTCCTTTAGTGCTTGCTCTATAGTTTGGTTTGGCAGACCATAAATTATGTCTAAATTAAAATTATTAAAATGTTTTGCAACTGCCTCAATTGCGTTAGCTGATTCTTGTGAATTGTGGATGCGTCCTAGTCGTTGTAAATGCTGGTCATTAAATGATTGAATGCCTAATGAAATGCGATTTACCCCAGCTTGTGCATATTCGCTAATGAACCTCCGTTCAACAGTCCCTGGATTTGCCTCTAAAGTAATTTCTGCATAAGGAGAAACTTTGATACGAGCACGAATTTGCGTTAACAAATAATCAATGCTTGTACCGCTGAAGAGACTTGGCGTGCCACCACCAATAAAAATCGTTTGAATAGAGCGTCCCCAAATTAATGGTAATGATTGTTCTAAATCAAGAATTAATGCATCAATATATTCACGTTCAGGTAGCTCGCTTTTGAGTTTATGTGAGTTGAAATCGCAATATGGACATTTTTGGATGCACCATGGCATGTGAATATAAAGGCTAAGTGGAGGAAGCTGTTTTAAGGATAATTGGTTCATAATTCCGCAAATATAAATGTAGTAATACCAATTTTAGCACAGATTAGCATTAAAATCTTATTTTTGCAGCGGATGGTTGTGGTATAGTTGTAGAATAAATTTGACAAGCTAATTTAGAAAAAACTAAAATACTGGTGTTGTAATTTCTAAGTTGTTGAGATAATGGATCAATCTGAATTAGCCTTATTACAGACTAATGTTGAATTAGCCGTAGCATTGTTAAAACGTATGGCACACCGTGACCGTCTTTTAATTTTATGTCATTTAACTTCTGGTGAGATCAGTGCTGGTGATTTATCGCGGCGCTCCTTATTAAGTCAATCTGCATTTTCACAGCACTTGGCCGTATTGCGTGCGGACAAGCTAGTTAAAACACGTAAAGATGCTCAAACGGTCTATTATTCATTGTCAAATGATGATGTACTTGAAGTATTAAGTACATTGAAACAAATTTTTTGTAAACAGGATCGAGTATAACATGAGTAAAATTGAATATTTGAATGATGATCAATTAAAAGAAATGTTTCCAAATGGCACGGCTATAGCGAGTGACATTGTGATTATTGATGTACGCAGTCCTGGTGAAAATGCTGCGGAGTACATTGATGGCAGTATTAACATACCTTTGGATGAATTTTTATCAATTGATCGTAGTAAGTATAAAGATAAAATTTTAGTATTTCATTGTAAAGGTGGTGTGCGTACTAAGTCTAATCAGCATGTGCTTGAGTCAATTGTAAGTAAACAGTCTTTTTGTTTTGATGGGGGAATAGAACAATGGAAAAAATGCGGTCATCCGATCAAAAAGTAAGCTCTGTCTTACCAGTAATTTCACCTCGTCAGCAGGTACAATTTATTCAAGCCATCTTGATTTTGGTTGGTGTGATTTTGGGAAATTCAGTTTCGCAATGGTTTTACATGCTTGATATTTTAGCTGGAATTAGTCTTCTTGTGGCCAGTTTGTCAGGCTCTTGTTTGCTTGAGGTTGCTTTAGCTAAATTACCGTGGAATCAACCTTTAATTATCCGTAAAGATTAGATTTAATTTTTCTTTAAAAATTCAATTAATTATTAATTTGGTTAAGTAAAAGTTGACTAACTGATATATTAAAACCAAATTGAAAGGTATTCTGTGAAAAATATAATTATGAGTTTGGGTTTGTTGGGTTTAATCTGTATGGCAAATGCAGAGGTAACTACTAAATGTAATGTTAACGAGTCTGGTGTAACAAGTTGCCAGGCTAGTGAGAGCTCCAATCAAGTTTTGGATATTAAATGCCAACCAAATGAATTGGGGCAAACTTCTTGTAGTGGCAATTATGTTGATAAAGATACCGCTCAATTGAAAATGGATTGCAGTCATGCTAAATCTGGGGATATTTCGTGTAATGGAACAAGCAGTGATGGTACGAGCTTTTTTATGTCTTGTTTGAAAACTTCGAGCAAAAATGTAAAATGTAGCATTTCGGATAATCAGGGCGAGTCTTTAAGTATGCTGTGTTCTTTGGGTAAAAATGGTATGCCAAGCTGCTTTGGTTTGGATAATCAAGGTGGTAAGCATAAGATTAATTGTGATGGCAAAGTAGGTGAAAACTCTTCTTGTGTGACTAATTAGACTTAATAATTTATTGTAATTAAGGTATTTTAATGCGTAAGTTTTGGAATATATCGTTGCTGTTAATTAGTTTTTTATTCTACGCCAGTAATGTATTTGCAGACTCAGTTGTTACACAATTAGATTTTGCTGAGAGCAGTGTTAGTAAGTTTGGTAGTTTGACAATTAAACATAGTGATGAATCTGGAGATAAGTTATACCTTAATAATAAATTAATTGATTTGAGTCACGAAGGAAACTCTTATACTTTGGCATTATTAAGTAAAATTAATTTTACCAAAACTGAAGCCTACATTGTTTTTGGTGGTAGTGGCGGTTCTATGGACATGGATAGTAATATTCAATGTAAAGTAGTGCAAATTAGTTCTCCTAATCAATATTCAGTAAGTGTGTTGACCTATTGTCCAATTTTTAATAATTCTGGTATATCTGTTGAAAGTGGTCTGTTGTCTGTCAAGTTTGTAAATTCTGCCCCATATGCTGAAAGCACCGATTATGGTATCTGGCAATTTGATCCAGCTTCGAATCGAATTAAAATAATTCATAAATTAAAATCAACAGCCTACTATAAGCAACAATTTGCTACTTATACACCAGCACAAATTTACAGTGAAGCAGTTACTGATGGGAATATTGATGCAGCAACAAAGTTGGTTTCAACCTGTCATATTTGTGGCATGTATGGTCAGAAATATTGCTTTAAATTCCAAAATTTAGTTAACCCAGTTCATGACAATTACTACGCCTTATTAAAGAAATCTTGCGCTAATTAGAGCTTTAAGTGATTTTGTGATTTGAATTGTATTTTAAAAATGATTAATTTATTAAAATAACCACTATTGATTAGTTTAGTGGTTATTTTTATTTGGTGAATAAATTTAATTATTTTGTGGTAGTAGCTGAATGAGGTATTCCTAGTATACTGCGTGCAACAGCTTCTGCAACTTGAATTCCGTCAATTCCTGCAGATAATATTCCACCAGCGTAGCCAGCTCCTTCACCTGCGGGATATAAACCTTTAGTGTTGATGCTTTCGTAGCTATTAGCATCACGCTTTAATCTTACTGGCGATGATGTACGAGTTTCTACACCAGTGAAAATTGCTTCTTTCATCGAGAAACCACGAATCTTTTTGTTAAATTCTGGAATTGCTTCACGAATTGCTTCGATAGCATATTTAGGTAGTGCTTCCGTTAGGTTGCTCAATTTAACTCCTGGTTGGTAAGAAGGAGTCACGCTACCTAGTTTTGTAGAAGATTTATCAAGCATGAAATCACCAATTAATTGTGCTGGAGCAGTATAGTCGCTACCACCGAGAGTAAAGGCATTAGCTTCTAATTTGCGTTGTAATTCAATTCCCGCCAGTGGGTGATTGCTTGGGAAATCTTCAGGCGTAATTCCAACCACAATAGCAGAATTTGCATTACGTTCATTCCGTGAGTATTGACTCATGCCGTTTGTAACTAAAAGTCCAGGTTCTGATGCAGCTGCAACTACAGTACCGCCAGGGCACATGCAGAAGCTATATACTGAACGTCCATTTGTGGCATGATGTACTAGGCGGTATTCTGCAGCACCTAATAATTCATGCCCAGCATTTTTGCCTAGACGTGCTGTGTCAATTACTGATTGTGGATGTTCAACTCTAAAGCCAATTGAAAATGGTTTAGCTTCAATATATACATTGCGCCCAAATAACATTTGGAACGTGTCACGTGAGCTGTGGCCAAGTGCCATTACAACATGATTGCTTAAGATTTCTGAACCATCCGTTAACACCACTCCACGTAGTTTACGTATGCCGTCAGTTTCATCAATTAATACATCACTAACCTTGTGTTCGAAGCGAATTTCACCACCCAATTGAATAATAGTTTCACGAATTTTTTCGACCATACCAACTAGGCGGAAAGTTCCAATATGCGGGTGATTGTCATAAGCTATTTCTTCAGGTGCACCAGCTTTGAGAAACTCTTCAATTACCTTACGTCCTAAGTAGCGTGGATCGCGTGTTTGACTATATAATTTACCATCAGAAAATGTTCCTGCGCCGCCTTCGCCAAATTGTACATTCGATTCTGGGTTAAGTGTGTTTTTGCGCCATAACCCCCAAGTATCTTTAGTCCGTTCACGAACTTCTTTGCCTCGTTCAAGTACAATTGGCTTAAATCCCATTTGTGCGAGAATTAATGCGGCAAAAAAACCACATGGGCCAAAGCCAACTACAAGTGGGCGTTCCGTTAAATTAGCTGGAGCTTGTCCAACGTATTTGTATGTCATATCCGGTGCTAGATTAACGTGCGGTGAATCAAATAAATTCTTAAGAATTTCTTTCTCGTTTGCAATTTCCACATCAATTGCATAAATCCAGCACATTGCAGAGCGACGAGCATCATAACTACGTTTAAAAAGTTTGTAGTTAATAATATCTCGTGGTTTGATTGACAATCTGAAGCAAATTGCGTTGATTAACTCTTCTTGGCTGTGTTCGAGTTCAAGTTTAATTTCTGTTAGACGTAGCATATCATATCCTTATTCTTGAATTAAAACTTCACCAATTAAACTATGCATTTTGGCTTCAGTAATTGTAACGGTGATTATTTGGTTCATCATGCGCGGTTGACCAGCAAAGACTACCAATTTATTATTTTCGGTACGCCCAGTCATCAATTCTGGGTGTTTTTTTGAGTATCCATTTACTAAGATTTTTTGTGCTGTTCCAACCATGGATTTGCTAATAGAGAATTGTTGCGCATTTAAAACACTTTGTAAATGTTGTAAGCGTTCTAATTTAACATCATTTGACGTAGTATTCCCTAATTCTGCTGCTGGGGTTCCTGGGCGTGGCGAATATATAAAGCTAAAGCTAACATCAAATACGATATCTTCAATTAGTTTCATGGTTTTGGCAAAATCTTCTTCGGTTTCACCTGGGAAGCCAACAATGAAATCTGATGAGAATGAAATATCGGGGCGAATTGCACGCACTTTACGCAGCACCGATTTATATTCAAGAACCGTATAACCGCGTTTCATTGCTCCAAGGACACGATCCGATCCGCTTTGGACTGGTAAATGTAAATGTGAAACTAATTTAGGCAATTTAGCATAACAATCAATAATGCGTTGCGTCATTTCTCGTGGATGTGAAGTTGTAAACCGTATGCGTTCAATCCCAGGAATTTCGTGGACAAATTCAAGTAACATTGCAAAATCTGCAATCTCGCCATTACTCATTAATCCACGGTAAGCATTAACGTTTTGTCCAAGGAGATTAACTTCTTTAACGCCTTGTAGGGTTAATTGAGCGATTTCGGTTAACACTGATTCAAATGGGCGTGACAGCTCTTCACCGCGAGTGTATGGCACTACACAATAAGAACAATATTTTGAACAGCCTTCCATAATCGAGACAAACGCACTCGCTCCTTCAGTTTTTGCCATTGGCATATTGTCAAATTTTTCAATTTCTGGGAAGCTGATGTCAACTTGTGATTTGCCGGTTTTGCGCTTTTCTTCGATTAATTCTGGGATTCTATGTAGTGTTTGTGGTCCAAATACCATGTCAACGTAAGGTGCGCGCTTAATAATTACATCACCTTCTTGTGATGCGACACAACCACCAACGCCAATTATAATGTCTGGGTTCTTTAATTTTAATTTACGGGCACGGCCTAAGTCAGAGAAAACTTTTTCTTGAGCTTTTTCACGAATTGAGCAAGTATTAAATAAAATGACTGCTGCTTCATCTTGGTTGTCAGTTTTTTCGTAACCTTCAAATTGTCTTAGTACATCGACCATCTTGTCAGAGTCATATTCATTCATTTGGCAGCCATATGTTTTAATGTAAACTTTTTTGCTGTTAGACATAATTTTAGTAATTCTTTCATTCAATTGGTTTGCTTATATTAACAAATTAACTTAAAAATAGATTGTAGCTAAATTAGGCATTATGTAGAGTAATTTATGAAGTTAATCATTATGTTAGTTCTAAAGTAATAGAACTCGTGATTATATAGTAAATTAAATTAATCTGCATTAATAACTCTTTTATTGAAGATACGAACAAAAACAGTATCCTAAAGCATAGTTGTTTGAAAATATATTTGCATTTTACAGTCTGTTATGTTAGAATTTCGTCCCTATTGTGCCAATCACAGTGGGTTAAAAATTGGTCAATTGTAACCAAGCCCTTATTGCATATGTAGTTTAAGGGTAGTAATAATAAGAAAGGTAAATATAATGAGTCTAGGATTATTAGGTCAAAAGCTTGGTATGACTCGTGTGTTTGCGGAAGATGGTGCGTCAATTCCTGTGACGGTATTATCGGTGTCTGCAAATCGCGTGGTTCAAGTTAAGACACAAACGACTGACGGTTATAATTCAATTCAAGTTACTTTCGGTACTAGACGTGCTAGCCGAGTAACTAAACCGTTGAAAGGTCATTATGCTAAAGCTAGTGTTGAAGCTGGTAAAGCATTACAAGAATTTCCTTTAACAGCTGAAGAAGTTGCTAACTTTGAAGCTGGTGCGAATGTAACTGTGGAAATATTTTCAGCTGGTCAAATGGTTGATGTAACAGGTACTTCTAAAGGTAAAGGTTTTTCTGGCGCAATTAAACGTCATAATTTCTCATCAAATCGTGCTTCTCACGGTAACTCTGTGTCACATAACTCGGCAGGTTCAATTGGTCAACGCCAAGATCCAGGTCGTGTATTCCCAGGTAAAAGAATGGCCGGTCATTTAGGTAACGTACAAGTTACAACACAAAATCTAGAAGTAGTGCGTGTTGATGCTGAACGTGGTCTAATCTTGATTAAGGGTGCAGTTCCAGGATCAAAGGGTGGTACTGTAGTGGTTCGTCCTAGCGTGAAGGCAGGTGCATAATGGAATTAAAATTAGTTAATGTTCAAGGCCAAGATGCAGGTATTTTGAATGTAAATGAGGCTGTATTCGGTCGTGAATACAATGAGGCTTTGGTTCATCAAGTTGTTACAGCGTTTTTGGCGAATGCCCGTAGTGGTAATAATAAACAAAAAACACGTTCTGAAATTTCAAGATCAACTAAAAAACCTTGGAATCAAAAAGGAACTGGTCGTGCGCGTTCTGGTACGGCGTCTTCTCCAATTTGGCGTGGTGGTGCTCGTGCATTCCCTGCTTCTCCAGAAGAAAATTTCACTCACAAAGTAAACCGTAAAATGTACCGTGCAGGTATTGCGTCTATTTTGTCTAAGTTAGTGTTAGATGGTCGTCTAGTGGTAACTAATGAATTAAATATTGATACACCTAAAACTAAGTCATTTGTGTCTGCTTTAGATAACATGGCGTTAAGCAATGATACAGTTTTAGTGGTAGTTGATGAATTAACGGAAAACGTTTTTTACGCTTCACGTAATTTACCTACAGTATTAGTTTTGGAAGCACACCAAATTGATCCATACACTTTATTACGTTGTAACAAAGTTGTATTTACTCAAAAAGCTATCGAATTAGTACAGGAGCAATACTCATGATAAAAATGGATTTATATAATGTACTAATTTCTCCAGTAGTAACTGAAAAAGCTAATAATGTAGCAGAGAAAAATGAACAAGTTGTATTTAAGGTTTTAAAACAAGCTACTAAGCCTGAAATTAAAGCTGCTTTTGAGCTAGCTTTTAATGCACAAGTTGCTTCAGTTCGCGTTTTAAACGTTCACGGTAAAGCGAAACGATTTGGCCGCTTCAACGGTCGTCGTGACAATTGGAAAAAAGCTTATATTAGCTTGAAACCAGGTCAAAGTTTCGACTTAGCTGCTAATCAGAAATAATAGGAGCGAAGAGAAATGGCTATCGTTAAATTAAAACCTACAACCCCAGGTCAACGTGGTGTAGTAAAGATTGTTACTCCTGGTTTGCACAAAGGTAAACCTTTTGCTGCCTTATTGGAGCCACAAACACGTGGTTCAGGTCGTAATCACCATGGTCGTATTACAGTACGTCATAAAGGTGGTGGACATAAACAACAGTACCGTGTAATTGATTTTAAACGTAATAAATTAGATGTTCCTGCAAAAGTAGAGCGTATTGAATACGATCCAAATCGTACAGCGCACATTGCTTTATTATGCTACTCTGATGGTGAGCGTCGTTATATTGTTGCTCCTAAAGGTCTAGAAGCTGGTCAAACAGTGGTATCTGGTTCTGAAGCGCAAATTAAAGTTGGCAATACATTGCCACTTAGAAATATTCCAGTTGGTACGACGGTACACTGTGTAGAAATGAAGCCGGGTAAAGGTGCTCAATTAGCACGTTCTGCTGGTACTTCTGTGCAATTGTTAGGTCGTGATGGTATTTATGCTCAGTTACGTTTGCGTTCTGGTGAAATTCGTAAGGTTCACTTGGATTGTAAAGCTACAATTGGTATCGTTGGAAACGACGAACATAGTTTACGCCAATATGGTAAAGCAGGGGTTAAACGCTGGTTAGGTATTCGTCCTACAGTGCGTGGAGTTGCTATGAATCCGGTAGATCATCCGCATGGTGGTGGTGAAGGTAAAACAGCAGCGGGTATGCATCCAGTTTCACCTTGGGGTCAAAAAACTAAAGGTTACAAAACTCGTAGCAATAAACGTACTGATAATATGATTATCCGTGATCGTCGTAGAAAATAAAGGTAAGGAATTAAAATGGCTCGTTCATTAAAAAAAGGTCCTTTTGTGGATCATCATTTAGTTAACAAAGTGTTAACTGCTGTTGAAAAAAGCGACAAACGTCCAATTAAGACTTGGTCACGCCGTTCGACTATTCTTCCTGAGATGATTGGTTTAACTATCGCTGTACATAACGGTCGTGCTCATGTTCCAGTATATATTACTGATAATATGGTTGGTCATAAATTGGGTGAGTTTTCATTAACTCGTACATTTAAAGGCCATGCAGCCGATAAAAAAGCTAAACGTTAAGGAGTAAAATATGTTAGTAAGAGCTCTCGCAAAAAACATCCGTGTTTCTGCACAAAAAGCGCGTTTAGTAGCTGACTTGGTTCGTGGATTGCCTGTGGATCGTGCTTTAAATGTGTTAACTTTCAGCAGTAAAAAATCTGCTGGAATTGTAAAGAAAGCATTGGAATCTGCTATTGCAAATGCAGAACACAATCAAGGTGCTGATATTGATGCACTTAAAGTAAAAGAGATCTACGTTGATAAGGCTGCTAGCTTAAAACGCCATACAGCGCGTGCTAAAGGTCGTGGTAGCAAGATTGAAAAACAAACTTGCCATATTAATGTAGTGGTTGGTTATTAATTTAGGAGATCAACATGGGACAAAAAATTGACCCTCGTGGTTTTAGATTACAAGTTACAAAAGATTGGTCTTCACGTTGGTTTGCAAATAACCAATCCTTCGCTTCAAATTTAATTGAAGATATTAAGATTCGTGAATTCTTAATGAAAAAATTCGGTCGCCGTGCTGCAATTGGTCGCGTAATTATTGAGCGTCCAGCTAAAAGCATTAAAGTTACTATGTTTACTGCGCGTCCAGGCGTGGTAATTGGTAAAAAAGGTGAGGGCATTGAGCAAATCAAAAAAGAATTGCAAGTAATGACCACGGTTCCTTTGCATGTAAATGTAGAAGAAATTCGTAAGCCAGAATTAAATGCACAAATTGTTGGCGATCAAGTTGCTCAACAATTAGAAAAACGCGTGGCATTCCGCCGTGCAATGAAACGTTCAATGCAAGCTGCAATGAAATTAGGCGCTCAAGGTATCAAAATTGAAACTTCTGGTCGTTTAAATGGTATTGAGATTGCGCGTAGCGAATGGTATCGTGAAGGTCGTGTGCCATTGCATACTCTTCGTGCAGATGTTGAATATGCAACGTCTGAAGCATTGACTACTTATGGTATTATCGGAATTAAAGTTTGGATTTATAAAGGCGATATTAACGCAAATAAAGCTAACCTTTTCAAATCTACTAAAGAAGAAGATAAAACCAACAGAAAACCTGGTGCACGTAAACCTGCGCCAAGAAAAAGAAAGGTAGAAAAAGATGCTAACGCCTAATCGCTTAAAATACCGTAAAGTACAGAAGGGTCGTAATACTGGTATTGCTACTCGTGGTACGAAAGTTAGCTTTGGTGAGTTTGGTTTAAAATCAGTTGCGCGTGGTCGTTTAACGTCACGCCAGATTGAGGCTGCACGTCGTGCAATGACCCGTCACATTAAACGTGGTGGTCGTGTGTGGATTCGTGTATTCCCAGATAAACCAATTTCTAAAAAACCTGCTGAAGTTCGTATGGGTGGAGGAAAAGGTTCTCCTGAGTACTTCGTAGCAGAAATTCAACCTGGTAAAATGTTGTTCGAGATGGATGGGGTTAGCGAAGAATTAGCGCGTGAAGCATTCCGTTTGGGCGCAGCTAAATTACCACTTAAAACAACATTTATCGTTAGACAGGTGGGTGCATAATGACTAACATTGAATTAAGAACTAAATCAGTTGAAGAGTTATCTCAAGAATTAGAAGCTCTTTTGAAGTCTCACTTTTCTTTACGTATGCAAGTTGCTATGCAACAGTTAACTAAGACAAGTGAATTGCGCAAAGTGCGTCGCGATATCGCACGCGTTAGAACTATTTTACGTGAGAAGGCTTAATTATGACTACTAAAGTTATTCGTACGTTAGTTGGTAAAGTAGTAAGCGATGCTCGCGATAAAACTGTTACCATTTTGATTGAACGACGTGTAAAACATCCTTTGTACGGTAAAATTGTGAAGAAATTTACAAAATACCAAGCTCATGATGAAAATAACCAATATAAAGTTGGTGACGTAGTTCAAATAATCGAAACAAAACCTGTTTCTAAGTCTAAATCTTGGGCTGTTCAATCTTTGGTTGAAAAAGTTTAAGTGACTGAGTATGATTAGTTATGTAAAATAACTAATAAATTACTTGCATAAGGGTGGCATTAATGATATAATGCCACCCTTAACTATTAATGTCTAGTCAGCTCGAATCCCTCGAGCCCAATACTGGCCGTTTTTGTAACGGGTTAAGTTGGAAAGGTAAATATCAAATGATTCAAATGCAAACAAGATTGGATGTTGCTGATAATACTGGTGCACGTTCTGTAATGTGTATTAAAGTGTTAGGCGGATCTAAGCGTCGTTATGCGAGCGTTGGTGATATCATCAAAGTAGCAATTAAAGATGCTGCACCACGTGGTCGTGTAAAAAAAGGTGACGTATACAGTGCTGTTGTCGTTCGTACAGCAAAAGGTGTAAGACGTGCGGATGGTTCTTTGGTTAAGTTTGATAGCAATGCTGCTGTTTTACTTAATGCAAAATTAGAGCCAATTGGTACGCGTATTTTTGGACCGGTTACTCGTGAATTACGTACAGAGAGATTCATGAAGATCGTTTCATTAGCTCCTGAAGTAATTTAAGGTAGTCAACAATGAGAAAAATTAGCAAAGGTGATGAAATCATCGTTATCGCTGGTAAAGACAAGGGTAAAGTAGCTCAAGTGCAACAAGTTGTTGCAGATGGTGCTAAAGTTATCGTCGAAGGCGTTAATACAGTAAAAAAACACGTTCGTCCAAATCCTATGAAAGGGACTCAAGGCGGGATCTTAGATAAAACTATGCCGATAGATATTTCGAACGTAGCTATTTATAATTCAGAAACTAAAAAAGCAGATCGCGTTGGTTTCAGTGATGTAGATGGTAAAAAAGTTCGAGTATTCAAATCAACTGGCAAAGTGGTTGGTTAATCGGAGTAAAAAATGGCAAGATTAAAAGATTTTTATAATACTACGGTTGTTCCAAGTTTAATGGAGCAATTTAACTATGCTTCAATTATGGAAGTGCCACGTATTGAAAAAATTACATTAAATATTGGTTTGGGTGAAGCTGTAGCTGATAAAAAAGTTATGGAATTTGCTTTAGCGGATTTAACTAAAATTGCTGGTCAAAAGCCAGTTGTAACTAAAGCGCGTAAATCTATCGCTGGTTTCAAAATCCGTGAGGGTTATCCAGTTGGTTGTATGGTTACTTTACGTAAAGACAAGATGTATGAATTCTTGGATCGTTTAGTAAACGTAGCCTTGCCGCGTGTACGTGATTTCCGTGGTTTGAGTGGTAAATCATTCGATAAAAACGGTAATTATAATTTTGGTGTTAAAGAACAAATTATTTTCCCTGAAATTGAATACGATAAAATTGATACGCTACGTGGTATGAATATTACAATTACCACTTCAGCTAAAAATAGTGATGAAGCTCGCGCTTTGTTAAAATCGTTCAGTTTCCCAATCAAGTAAGGAAAGATATAATGGCTAGATTAGCATTAATCGAAAGAGAAGCAAAACGTGCTAGATTGGTTGCACAATATGCACCTAAACGTAAAGCGTTGCATGCTATCATCAACGATTCATCTAAGTCAGATGAAGAAAAATTTGAAGCTAGATTAGCTTTACAACAATTGCCGCGTAACTCTGCGCCATCACGTCAACGTAACCGTTGTGCGTTAACTGGTCGCCCTAGAGGTACATTCAGTAAATTTGGTCTTGCCCGCAATAAATTGCGTCAATTAGCCCTTAAGGGCGAAATTCCTGGCATGACTAAAGCTAGCTGGTAAGAAGGAGTTATTCAAAAATGATGCAAGATACTATTGCTGATATGTTAACTCGTATTCGTAATGCGCAAGCAGCGAATCACGTTACTGTATCAATGCCTTCATCTAAAATTAAAGCGTCAATCGCTAAGGTTTTACAAGAAGAAGGTTATATTGAAGATTATAAAGTTGAAGGTACTGTAAAACCTGTTTTATCGATCAATTTACGTTATTACGCTGGTAAAGCTGTAATTGCTAAAATCGAACGTGTATCACGTCCTGGTTTACGTATTTATCGTGGTTGTGAAGAATTACCAACTGTTATGAATGGTTTGGGTGTGGCAATTGTGTCAACTTCACGTGGTGTAATTACAGATCGTAAAGCTCGTAGCCTAAAAGTTGGCGGCGAAGTTTTATGTTTAGTAGCATAATAGGAGCGTAGAATATGTTATCACGTATCGCTAAAACTCCTTTAGCTATCCCTGCTGGTGTTGAAGTTGCTTTAAATGGTTCTAACGTAAAAGTTAAAGGTCCATTGGGTCAATTGGAATTCACTTTTGCTGATGCAGTTGTTATTTCTAATGTAGATAACGCAATTGTACTTTCTACTAAAGATGAAACTAAATTTGCTAAAGCATTATCTGGTACAGTTAAAGCAGTTATGAACAACATGATTGTTGGTGTTACTAAAGGCTTTGAGAAAAAGTTAACTATCCTAGGTGTTGGTTACCGTGCTCAAGTGCAAGGTAGCGATTTAAATCTTACTTTAGGTTTTTCTCACCCGGTTATTTATAAAGCTCCTGCTGGAATTAAAGTTGAGACTCCATCTCAAACTGAAATTCTAATTAAAGGTATTTGTAAACAAGCGGTTGGTCAGGCTGCTGCGGATATCCGTTCGTACCGCCCTGTAGAGCCATACAAAGGCAAAGGCGTACGCTATGCTGATGAAGTGGTAATCCTAAAAGAGACTAAGAAAAAATAATTTAAGAGGCTAGTCTAGAGATGAGTAACAAATTAAGTCGAATCAGACGTTCACGCAAAACGCGTTTAAAAATCGCTGAGCTTGGAGTTAAACGTCTAGTGGTGTTTAAATCTAACTGCCATATTTATGCACAAATTATTGATGAAACTGGTTCTAAAGTGTTAGTTTCTGCATCAACTGCAGAAAAAGCAATTAGCGGTTCTATCAAAAATGGTGGTAATGTAGAAGCAGCTAAAATAATTGGTAAAGCAATTGCTGAAAAAGCTACTGCTGCTGGCATTAAAGAAATCGCATTTGATCGTTCAGGTTTCCGCTATCAAGGTCGTATTCAGGCTTTGGCAGATACTGCACGTGAAAATGGTCTTGTGTTCTAAATTGGAGTAAATTAATGATTGAAAATAAAGAACATCAGTTAATTGAAAAGCTAATTAGCGTAAACCGCGTAACTAAAGTAGTTAAAGGTGGTCGTATCATGGGTTTCGCAGCACTAACAGTAGTTGGTGATGGCGACGGTGGTATTGGTATGGGTAAGGGCAAATCAAAAGAGGTGCCTATTGCTGTACAAAAAGCGGTTAAAGAAGCTAGTAAAAGCATGGTTAAAGTATCTTTGAAAAACGGTACAATCCATCATTCAGTAACTGGTAAACATGGTGCTACTACTGTTTATATGCAACCTGCTAAAGATGGTACTGGTATTATTGCTGGTGGTGCAATGCGTGCTCTTTTTGATGCTATTGGTATCAAAAATATTACTGCAAAAGTTTATGGTTCAACAAATCCATATAACGTAGTGCGTGCCGCTATTCATGGTTTATTAGCTATTTCTACACCTGCTGAAATCGCTGCTAAACGTGGTAAAACCGTAGCAGAAATTCTTGGAGAGTAATTGAAATGAGCAACAAAACTGTCAAAGTTACTTTGGTGAAAAGTTTAATTGGTCGTTTAGCTAACCACAAAGCTTGTGCTTGGGGTTTAGGCTTACGTAAAATCCGTCAAACTGTTGAAGTTCAGGATACTCCTGAAAATCGTGGTATGATTAATCGGATTCACTATTTAGTTAAATGTGAGGGTTAATACGATGTTTTTAAATAGTATTAAGCCAGCAGAAGGCGCTAAACACTCTTCAAAACGTGTTGGTCGCGGTATCGGTTCTGGTCTTGGAAAAACTTGTGGTCGTGGTCACAAAGGTCAGACAAGTCGTTCTGGTGGTTATCATAAAGTCGGTTTTGAAGGTGGTCAAATGCCTTTATACCGCCGTTTACCAAAACGTGGTTTCAAATCATGGAATCTACAAGCTGAGGTTAGATTAGGTGACTTAGCAGCTTTAGCTGGTCATGACATTGATCGTTTAGCTTTAGTTAGTTCTGGTTTAGTATCAGAAAAAGCTGATCGAATTAAAGTTATTAGCACTGGTACTATCAGTGTTGCAATTAACTTACGCGGTATCCCTGCTACTGAAAGTGCAAAAGCTGCAATTTTAGCTGCGGGTGGTTCTGTACTTTAATTTTTAAGGACAAAACATGGCTCTAGCAAAAATAGATAAATTTGCTGAACTTAAAAAGCGTGTTTGGTTCCTGATTGGTGCACTGATTGTATTTAGAATCGGTGCCCATATTCCAGTTCCTGGTATTGATCCTACTGAGTTAGCTAAGTTATTTAAGTCTAACCAAGCTGGATTGCTTACCATGGTAAACATGTTCTCTGGTGGCGCTCTGTCACGATTCACTATCTTTGCTCTTGGTATTATGCCATACATCTCTGCTTCCATCATTTTACAGTTATCTTCTGAGGTTTTTCCTTATTTGATTCAATTGAAAAAAGAAGGAGAAATGGGGCGTAAAAAAATTACTCAGTATACTCGTTATGCAACAGTAGTTTTAGCTTTAGTGCAAAGTTTTGGTATTGCAACTATGCTATATAAACAACCTGGTCTTGTGGTTGATTCTCAGTTACATTTTTTTATAACTGCGATTATATGCTTAGTTACGGGAACAATGTTCTTGATGTGGTTAGGTGAACAAATTACTGAGCGTGGTCTTGGTAATGGTGCATCTATGATCATCACGACTGGTATTATTTCTGGAATGCCAAGTGCAATCGGCAAAACATTGTCATTAGCTAATCAAGGCTCAATGTCAATTTTCTCGGCGATATTAGTTTTTGCAATCGTTGCTGTGGTAACTTATATTGTGGTGTTCGTAGAGCGCGCGCAACGTAAGATCCCAGTTAATTATGCAAAACGCCAAGTTGGTAATAAGATTATGCAAGGGCAGAGTACTCATTTGCCTTTGAAGATAAATATGTCGGGAGTTATTCCGCCAATTTTTGCTTCAAGTATTATTTTATTCCCTGCCACTTTACTTGGGTGGCTTGGTCATGGTAAACTATCGTTCTTATCTTCGATTGGTGATGCTTTGCATCCTGGTCAGCCAATATATATAGTAGTTTATGCTGCTGCAATTATATTTTTCTGTTATTTTTATACTGCTTTGACTTTCAATCCGAAGGACACTGCTGATAATTTGAAGAAAAGCGGCGCATTTATTCCTGGTATTCGTCCTGGTGAAAATACTGCAAGATATATAGAGAAAGTGCTTTTACGCTTAACATTTGGTGGTGCAATTTATATTGCGGCAATCTGTTTGTTCCCTGAGTTACTGATTTTAAAATGGAATGTTCCGTTTTATTTTGGTGGAACATCACTGTTGATCGTTGTTGTTGTAACTATGGATTTCATGACTCAAGTGCAATCACAGATTATGTCTGTGCAGTACGAAGGTTTAATGAAAAAAGCTAACTTAAAAGGTTTCTAGGAGTAGTTATGGCTAAAGATGACGTGATTCAGTTTGAGGGTGAAGTATTAGAAGCTTTACCCAACACTATGTTTCGTGTAAAATTAGAAAGTGGTCATACTGTATTGTGTCATATTTCTGGAAAAATGCGGATGAATTATATTCGTATTTTGCCTGGAGATAAGGTAACAGTCGAGATGACTCCTTATGATTTAAACAAAGGTCGCATTGTTTTCCGTGCGAAATAAATTACGAGGTTTAAAATGAGAGTTCAGCCTTCAGTAAAGAAGATTTGTCGTAATTGCAAAATCATTCGTCGTAACGGTATCGTTCGCGTGATTTGTCAAGAAGCTCGACATAAACAACGTCAAGGTTAATTTTTTATACATTAATTGAAAGGAAATAGAATGGCTCGTATAGCTGGTGTAAACGTTCCAGATAACGCTCATATCGTTATCGGTTTACAACATATTTACGGTATTGGTCCTTCTCGCGCTAAATTGATTTGTGAATCTTCACAAGTAAATGAGCAGACTAAAGTTAAAGAAGTTGCTCCTGATGCTATGGAAGTAATTCGTAACGAAGTAGCTAAGTTCACTGTAGAAGGTGACTTACGTCGTGAAGTGTCAATGAATATTAAACGTTTGATCGATTTGAAGTGTTACCGTGGTCACCGCCATGCTAAAGGACTTCCGGTTCGTGGTCAACGTACAAAAACTAATGCTCGTACCCGTAAAGGTCCAAGAAAATTAGTGACAGGTAAGAAAAAATAGATTTTAAGGATTTTTAAATGAGTAAAGCAAACACAGCTAGAGTTCGCAAAAAAGTTAAAAAGCAGGTAAGTGAAGGTGTAGCTCACGTTCATGCCTCTTTTAACAATACTATTATAACCATCACAGATCGTCAAGGAAATGCTTTATCTTGGGCTACTTCAGGCGGTGCTGGTTTCAAAGGTTCGCGTAAAAGTACTCCATTTGCAGCCCAAGTAGCTGCAGAAAAAGCTGGTAAAGTTGCCCAAGAATATGGTATTAAATCATTGGATGTTCAAGTACAAGGGCCAGGTCCTGGTCGTGAATCTTCTGTCCGTGCATTAAATGCTTTGGGTATAAAAATTACATCGATTAGCGATGTAACACCACTTCCGCATAACGGATGCCGTCCACCAAAAAGACGTCGAGTATAATTTAAGGAGTAGATTCACATGGCAAGATATACAGGACCTAGATGCAAATTAATGCGTCGTGAAGGCATAGATCTTTCATTAGTAAGTAGTCGCAAGAGCGCGGATGCAAAATGCAAATTAGCTTCTGCACCAGGACAACACGGTGCTAAAACAAACAAATTATCTGATTACGGTGTTCAATTACGCGAAAAGCAAAAAATTCGCCGTATGTATGGTGTCTTAGAGCGCCAATTTAGAAAATATTTCGCTGAAGCAGATCGTCGTAAAGGATCTACTGGTGAAAACTTATTGAAAATTTTGGAAGCACGTTTAGATAACGTTGCTTACCGTATGGGATTTGGCTCTACTCGTGCCGAAGCTCGTCAATTAGTTTCACACAAAGCTATTACAGTAAATGGTCAGCTAGTAAACATTCCTTCTTTCCAAGTTAAAGCAGGTGATGTTGTTGCTGTAGCTGAAAAATCAAGAAATCAAGTGCGGATTCAAGAATCTGTATCTTTGGCAGAACAAGCAACGTTCCCTTCATGGGTTGAAGTTAATTCTAAAAAATTAGAAGGAACTTTTAAAGCGTCACCTGAGAGATCTGATTTATCAAGTGACTTGAACGAACAGTTAGTTGTTGAGTTCTATTCTAAATAATCATTAGCAAGCTAAAAAGGATATTTATGCAAGTTTCTAGCAAACAATTATTGAAACCAAAATCAATAACGATTACTCCTTTGGCTACTGATAATAATAATTGTAAAATTGTTATGGAACCATTTGAGCGTGGCTTTGGTCACACTCTAGGTAATTCATTGCGTCGTATTCTATTATCATCTATGGTTGGTTCAGCGGTTACAGAAGTTAAGATCGCTGGCGTTAGTCATGAGTATGATGTAGTTAATGGCGTAATGGAAGACGTGGTTGACATACTTTTAAACCTAAAAGGTTTAGTTTTTAAACTACATAATAAAGATAGCATCGTTGTTCGTTTACAACGTAGTGAATCTGGTGTAGTTAAGGGTAGTGATATTACTCTTACTCATGACCTTGAGTTACTTAATCCTGAACATGAAATTTGTACTATTTCTAAAAATGGTACTATTGATATGGAAATTAAGATTGAAACTGGTCGTGGTTATGAAACTGCTGTTACACGCCGTCAAAATGAAGATACAACTAGTGCTGGATGGATTATGCTTGATGCTACATTCTCTCCAGTTGTACGTGTTGCATTTAACGTTGAAAATGCGCGTGTTGAGCAAAAAACTGACTTGGATAAATTAGTTCTTGAAGTTGAAACTAATGGCGTTATTTCTCCAGAAGATGCCGTTCGTTCTGCTTCAAAAATTTTAATTGAACAAGTTTTAGTTTTTGCTGGTTTAGAACATATGCCAAATGCGGAAACGCCTGGTTCAAAATTAGTCAAAGTTAAAGAAGAGCCGGAAGTTGATCCGGTGTTCTTAGAGCTGGTGGATAATTTAGAGTTAACGGTACGTAGCGCTAATTGTTTAAAACATTTAGATATTAATTATATTGGTGATTTGGTTCAAAAATCTGAAAACGAATTATTAAAAACACCTAATTTGGGTAAAAAATCTTTAACTGAAATTAAAGAATTACTTGAGGTTAGAGGTTTACGTTTAGGAATGCCTATTGAAAATTGGCCACCTCAATCACTTAAAAAGAAAAAATAAATTTTAAAGGGATGTAGAGCATGAGACATCGTTGTGCACATCGTAAATTAAATCGTACTTCAGCTCATCGTAAAGCAATGTTTAAAAACATGGCAGTTGCGTTGTTGCAACATGAAGCGATTATTACAACTTTACCAAAAGCTAAAGAATTACGTAAGGTGGTTGAGCCTCTTATTACTTTGGCTAAAACTCCGACATTGGCTAATCGTCGCTTAGCTTTTGATCGTATCCGTGATCGTGATATGGTTGTGAAATTGTTTGACGTGATTGGTCCACGTTACGCAGAGCGTAATGGTGGTTATACACGTGTTCTAAAACATGGTTTCCGCCCAGGTGATAATGCACCTCGTGCATTTATGGAACTTGTTGATCGCCCAGATACTACTGAAGTAGTGGAAGATGCTGAATAAGCAATTTCAAATAAAAAAAGACCAACCATTGTGTTGGTCTTTTTTTATTTGAATGTGAGATTTGATTAGATTTAGAGTTGCTTATCTGATTTAACTATATCACTGATATAGTTATTTGCTATAATGTTTTTTTAGTTTATATTTCAGGACTTGTGTATGGTTGATAAATATTTAAAATCCAATTGGTTTCTGTTTATTGTCTTAATTTTTGCCATTAGCCGCATTATTATGTCATACCAATTTGGTTTGGCTAACTCATTGATTTTACATGGTAAAGGCACTTTTGCTGCTACGATGTGTAATTGGGATTGCAAATGGTACCTAACAATTATCAATGGTGGTTATGATCATGCTATTCGTACATCACCTAAGATTTGGAAAGGGTTGGCGAATTGGGCGTTTTTTCCATTATACCCAAATATCGTTGGTTTTGTGAGTGATATTACAACACTTGGTCCAGTGTTCACTGGGATTTTACTCAATCAACTTTTTATTTTTATTACAGCAGTTTATTTTTATCGTTTATTGCGTTTAAACTTTAGCGATTTGAATAGTCGTTTTGGTGTGGTGATTTTAGTTTTTTCTCCGTTTAGTGTTTATTTTGCTTCTTTATATACCGAAGCTTTATATATAATGTTATCAGTTGTAGGTTTTTATTATTTACGTACTAGTCGCGAGATTACTGCCAGTGTTTTTGGTGGTCTTTTAGCAGCCACGCGTCCAGTTGGTATTATGTTCATGGTTCCAGTATTTATTAATTTTATTCGTCATCGTAAGCCGCTAACTAAATTAATTTTTGCATTGGCTATTTCCAGTGCGGGTTTAGTTTGTTATATGTTATTTTTACATTATCGGGCAGGAGATTTTTTGGCCTTCAAACATATTCAAAAGGGATGGGGCAGAAACGGTTGGGATACAGCACATTTAGGTCGTCAGCTGTGGGCAATGGTGACAGACTTTCACAATTCAGTGTTATTTTTAATTTCGGTACTGTTATCATTATATATGTTATTTAAAAAATATTATGAAGAAGCATTGTTTAACTTGGCTTGTATTTTGCCAGGAGCATTAACTGGTACGATGATGTCAGAAGGGCGTTTCTGTGGTACTTTGTTTACGTTCTATTTTGGTTTTGTTGTATTGGGTGAGAAATCTTGGACCATTAAGATTTTAACTTTAATGATTTCATTAGTGTTATATATGTCATATTATGTCTATTGGGTTGGTCATGCTAATTTTTTAATATAATCATAGTAAATTATATTAAAAATAGCTTGACTATATTAGCTTGGCTGAGCTATAATCATGTTCTCATTCTTAGCCGGGATGGTGGAATTGGTAGACGCGCCGGACTCAAAATCCGGTGCCAGTAATGGCGTGAGGGTTCAAGTCCCTCTTCCGGCACCAAAAATATAAGTAAAAACCAGCAATCAATGTTTATTGCTGGTTTTTTATTTTGCCTGAGACTATTTATTTTACATTCCGATGTGTTAAATATCATTTTGTTGATTGTTATAAATTATCACACTGATAAATTTTTTATACTATATTGAATTGTATTGATTTATTTGTATATGCTGTCTGAGGTAACTTGAAATATATGGTAATTTATCCTATTTGGATTTTTAAGAGTTGTATCTCATATGCTATAGTGCATATAATTCTTAAATTATATCTAAGGAATTATGAATGAAAATTATAATTATTTCAATTTTAGCAATGATTATATCTGGATGTGGCAGTGGGAATGTTGAAAATACACAAGTAACATCCAGCACTAATGTCACAACACTTACTCCTGGTGTAACTGTAGAAATAGTGGTTAATAATACTTCTTCGAGGAATTCAATAGTTAACCCATCAATTTACCTAGAATCATGGTTAAGTAACATCGCGAGCAATCAAAATTTAAACTATACAGGCTTGATTAGCCCAGGTCAAAATCATGTATTTAGTTTTTATCTTGGTGATACAGAATCAGTTACGACTAATTTACGTGATAATTACCAATATATTTTGAGCAATCAGACCTCTGCGGTAATACAACTTAGAGCTGATAATTTACCGAATCCGCAGAATCCAGCTTTGACTGTTGAAGTAGCACCAGATCCGCTTTCATTGGTTCTTTGGAAGGATATTGTGATTAATGCAGACCTGTGGAGTGATACTCCTGAAATTATGTCTGCAGGTTATGGTTTCGAAGGCATTGAGGGCGTTAATCAGGGTGAAAGTTATGTTGTGGCTGCAGGCGGTGCTTGGGAGTTATTGACAATGCCAAATCCACCGTATGATGCGCTTACTTCATCTAAAACACCTAGTGCAATTGCTGATGCTTGGGGTTATCCAACTTATTTTGCCGATGCAATGCCAATTGTGTTTAGTTGGCCAGTTTTACCAAGTACTGTTAGTCGAAGTAATTTTGCAGTAACTTTAAATACTGGCGAGGTGGTAACACCATATGTGGCTTCAATTAGCCCTAATCTTGAATATAATGAGCGTAGTTGTGTAGTAATTTTTGGTGAGTTTGGCAATCGTTTGCCACCAGGAACACCGGGAGCAATTTATCCAACCAATGTAAAAATTGTTGATGGATTGAAGTTAGTGGGGCCAAGCGGTTTGGTAAGCGCTGTTGGCTTGAATAAAGATAGCACAAATCCATATGTAGCAAATGGTGGGCCAACCTTGGTTGCAGCAAAACTTAGTAAAATGTCGACTCTTGGTGAAGGTGTTGGTAGTGGTAATGCTTTTAGCGGTGGTTATCCAAATAATGGAGTTGCATATTACAGTGAAAGCAATGCTCAATATCGCTTGCGAATTTATACAACTGGTGGATTTTCTTCTGACGGTGTAGCTGCGATGCAACCAGGAGATTTCCAGAAGTTTTTTAGGCTTCAGGTTACAGCACCAAATGGTGCAATTTCTTGGTTGACTACGACTGGGTATACTTACTCATATTCACAGGGTAATATTGAAATTATTGGTTTAGCGGATCTTGGTGTGGCTGGAGAGTCGCAAAATGAATTATATACTTCAGATAGTGACAATTATATTGATATAATTTTGAAAGGTGATGAGTCCGCTATGCGGATGATTACCGCCGTAGAAATTCCAGCGGCTAATGGTTATCTACCATTTTATAATCCTGGTGGACCTGGTAATAATCCAACCCCTGGTGTGACGTATACATCTCCTGGAGCATATCGTTTGCAACCAGTTACTATGGCGATAGATGATCCTAAAACGGTTACCTATTATGGGGCCATATAGTGAGTGACATAGAACAATGATTTTAGCCAGGTAAGTTTATGATCAACTCGGATTTATATTGGTTATAATTCTTTTACTAAATACAGAGCTTAATTAATTAAATTAAGCTCTGTATTTCTTCTTATGAAATAATTTTGCTAATTTATTGCGAATATTGAGATATTTGTTATATAGCGTGAAGCTGTCATATTGTTTATTCTTCTATCTTCTTGACTCCAATTTTTCTTTATGAGCTAATTATGCTAAAATGCGGGTAATAATCTACTATTAAGAAGTTTTTCTATGCAAAATCATGCAGATTTGCTCAATGGTTTAAATTCAGAACAATTTAAAGCAGTTACATATAATGATGGATCGCTATTAGTCTTGGCTGGTGCTGGGAGTGGTAAAACTAAAGTTTTAACTACTCGGGTTGCATGGTTAATTCGTACTCAATATCTTGGCATCAGTGAAGTTTTGGCGGTTACATTTACCAATAAAGCTGCGCGTGAAATGCTTAACCGTGTTGGAAGCTTGCTTCAAACCGATAGCAGATATATGTGGGTGGGAACATTTCACTCTATAGCATTACGTCTATTGCGAGCACATCATCAAGAAGCTGGTTTACCAGCAACTTTTCAGATTATTGATTCTGGTGAACAACAAAGTCTAATTAAACGTTTAATCAAGCAACGCGGTTTGGATGAAGAGCGTTACCCAGCTAAAGAAATTCAAAGTTATATTAACTATCAAAAAGAGCAAGGTTTACGTTCAGCTCAGTTAAGCCCAGACAATTTACGCACTCAACATTGGTTAGAAATATATACATTATATGAAGAATCCTGTCAACGCGATGGTTTGGTAGATTTTACGGAGTTGTTGCTTAGAAGCTATGAATTATTATCTATGAATGATGTTTTGTTGCAGCGTTATCAGCAACAATTTAAGCACATTTTGGTGGATGAGTTTCAGGATACTAATCAGTTACAATATTTATGGCTTAAAATATTAGTTGGTGCAAAAGGTAAAATATTTGCGGTTGGTGATGATGATCAATCAATTTATTCTTTTCGTGGTGCTAAAGTTAGTAATATGCGATTGTTCTTGCGGGATTTTAATGCGCCTGAACCACTTCGATTAGAACAAAACTATCGCTCAGTGACAACGATCCTAAATGCTGCGAATGCAGTGATTAGCAATAATAGTGAACGAATTGGTAAAGAGCTGTGGACGGATAATTCCCATGTGGAGAAAATTCGTTTATATGAAGGTTATACCGAAGAAGATGAAGCTTACTTTGTAATTGATGAAATTAAAGGTTTACATAATAACGGGATTGATTTGGCAGACATTGCGATTTTATATCGTTCGAATGCACAGTCACGGGTTTTTGAGCAGCATTTATATAATCGTGGATTGGCATATAAAGTTTATGGCGGATTGCGCTTTTTTGATCGCTTAGAGATTAAACGAGTTTTGGCATATTTGCGTTTAATTGTTAATCCTTATGATAACGAAGCTTTTTTACGCGTGGTAAATTTTCCTGCACGAGGAATTGGTGCTCGTACCATTGAGAATTTACAAGAAATTTCTTTACAGCGCCAAACACCATTAATGAGTGCTGTAGAACATTTACCAGGTAAATCAAAAGTCACGGTAGGTAAATTTGTTGATTTAATCCGGATGATGCAAAGTGATATCCAGGTGTTAAGTTTACCTGAAGCAATTAGTTATATTATTGAGACTAGTGGATTGCGTGCTCATTTTGAAGCGGATATAAAAGAAGGTGAAGAGCGCTTAGATAATTTGAATGAATTGGTTACTGCTGTATCTGGCTTTAATGCTGAAGACAAAGATAATCCATTAGTGGAATTTTTGGCACATGCGGTACTTGAATCAGTAGATAATCAAGCTCAGAACCTTGAATCCGCAGTACAGTTAATGACTGTTCATGCTTCGAAAGGTTTGGAGTTTAAAGTAGTTTTTGTCGTTGGTTTGGAGGAAGGTTTATTCCCACATGATAACGCATTACAAAATTTGAAAGATGTAGAGGAAGAGCGTCGATTAATGTATGTGGCAATTACGCGTGCCCGAGATAAGTTGTATCTATTGCGTGCTTGTAGTCGTTTATTATGGGGAAAACGTATTTCAGCACCTGTTTCACGTTTTGTAGATGAGATTCCCGAAGATTTAATCTTAAATTTATCTGGTGTGAGTTCAATTGGTTATGGTCAACTTAATGAATACGATGAACCAAAGCGTAACATATTTAAACTACCGGGTAGTAAAGCTATGCCAGCGGCAAGTTCTGAAGTTAAAACTTCGCAAGTTGCATTGAGTGAAAAAGAAATCACTATTAAAATTGGTGATATGGTGCGTCATGCTAAATTTGGGCAAGGCAAAGTTCTACGCTTGAATAGTGATGGTAAAAAAATGACGGCAGAAATATTTTTTATTGGTATGGGCAAGAAAAATTTAGATTTAAATATTGCGAATATTGAAAAAGTTAATTAGGAAAAATTATGCAAAATCAAGCTATTTTTGAAACTGCGAAACAGTATATTCCTGGTGGTGTTAATTCACCAGTTCGTTCATTTAATTCTGTCGGTGGCACGCCATTTTTTACTGCGCGCGCGAAGGATTGTTATCTTTTTGACAGCGAAGGCAAGCAGTATATTGATTACGTGTGTTCGTGGGGGGCCAATATTGTTGGACATGCTCATCCAGAAGTGATTAGCGCGGTTAGTGCTGCGTTAGAAAATGGTTTTTCGTATGGCACACCAACTGAATTAGAAGTCGAATTTGCTCGGCAAATTACGCAATTGTTACCGAGTATTGAAAAATTTCGTCTAGTTAGTTCTGGTACTGAAGCGGTTATGTCCGCAATTCGTTTGGCGCGCGGTTACACTCGAAAAAAATATATTATTAAATTTAATGGTTGTTATCATGGACATAGCGACTGCTTGTTGATAAAAGCAGGTTCTGGTTTGCAAACCTTTGGTAATCCAAGTAGTGATGGAATTCCTGAAGAAGCGGTGCGCCATACGTTGGTTTTGGAATATAACGATGTAGCCGAGCTAGAACAGGCATTTAAGCTTTATTCAGATCAAATTGCTTGTGTGGTAGTCGAGCCATTCGCGGGAAATATGAATTTAGTGCGTCCAAGTGTTGAATTTATGACACGCATGCGAAGTTTGTGCGATGAGCATAACTCAGTTTTAATCTTTGATGAAGTTATGACTGGTTTTCGTGTAGACTTAACTTGTGCCCAAGGATTATTAAATATCCAGCCTGATTTGACGACCTTAGGTAAAGTAATTGGTGGTGGTATGCCATTGGCTGGATTTGGTGGTAAAAGTGCAATCATGGACTATTTAGCACCGTTAGGTGGTGTTTATCAAGCCGGTACTTTATCTGGTAATCCAATTGCCGTTACTGCTGGATTGGCGAATCTAAAATTAATTCAGCAGCCAGATTTTTATGTAAATTTGGCAAATACAGCACAGTCATTAATTGATGGTTTAATCGAATTGGCGCATAATCGTGGATTTGAATTTTGTGCGGATAAAGTTGGTGGAATGTTTGGCTTTTATTTTAGTTCGCAAATTCCGCAAAGCTTTGCTGAGGTTAAACTTGCCAATCAAGATTTATTTAATCGTTTCTTTCATTTGATGCTTGAAGACGGAGTGTTTTTTGCACCAAGTATGTTTGAAGCAGGTTTTGTATGTGCTAAACACACTCCAGATGTGATTGAACGAACTTTAACTGCAGCGAATAAAGCTTTTACTAAATTATCTCGTGGATAAAGTTTTTTGGGTGCGAGATGAACATTGCGTAGTGATAGATATTTACGTACAACCTGGTGCTAAAATTAGCCAAATTATTGGTAAGCATGGTGATAGGCTTAAGCTAAAAATTTGTGCGCCACCTATTGATGGTAGAGCCAATCAGGCTGTGGTAGATTTTTTTGCTAAATTGATGAATTTGAACAAAAATAATGTGAAAGTTATATCAGGTGAAAAATCACGAAGTAAGCGTGTAAGTTTAATTGGCAATGTGCCATTTTTTATACAACAAATTGAGGAATTAATAAATGACTAAATTGGATACTAAAATTGTTCTTAATAAACCATCGGAAAGACCAGTTGCGGCTGTGATTTTATTGCATGGGATGGGGGCTGATTATAATGATTTTGTTCCTTTGGTTTCGGAATTAAAGTTACCGATGTCGGTAAAATTTGTTTTTCCGAATGCGACAATTATTCCAGTTACCATCAATAATGGTTTAAAGATGCGTGCTTGGTATGATATTTTAGATTTTGGTGATTTGTATCGCGAGGTAGATACTCGTGGTGTGTTACATAGTGTGGCACGAATTAATGAATTAATTGAAGAGCTAATTGAAGAAGGGTTTAAACCTGATCATATTATCATGGCAGGATTTTCTCAAGGCGGTGTAATTAGTTACTACACAGCTTTATCAAGTAAATATGATTTGGCTGGGCTTTTGGTTATGTCAGGTTATTTGCCTGATATTTCTCCGCTTGATGTAGCTAAAGTACAACATAAGAAGCAACTACCGATTTTGGTCTGTCATGGTACTCAAGATCCAATTGTAAGTATTGCTTATGGACGTAAAGCAATTCAACATTTAAAAGACTTTGGGCTTAGTTATCAATGGTTAGAATATCCAATGCAGCATAGTGTTTGTGCGAAGCAAGTGGGAGATATTTCTAAGTGGATTACTCAATTATTCACTAAGTAGTATTGCAGTAAGTCACGTTTTATGGGTATAATCACGAAAATTTTAATTGCAAATTGTTATGGGATTGATACTATGTTTAGAGTTGCTTCTTTGGTGTTGGCCTTGGGTTTAGGATTAACAGCTGGTGTTGTGTATGCTGATGATAGTGGTAGTAATCCTGGTTATGTAGTGTCTCCTTTAGGTTCTGGTTCTGCAAATAATGTTCGAACACAGTATGGTGAATGTGTTAAAGATGGTAATTATCAACCTGGTTATCAAACTGTGGCTTGCGGAGCTGTTCCTCAAGAACCTAAAAAAGTGTCATTTAGTGAATCAAGTGTTAACTTGTTCAGCTTTAATGCAGCAACACTAACTAGCGCAGGTCGTCAACATTTGAGCGCTTTGATTGAAAGTGCTAATGCTGAAGGTACAATTAATAAAGTTACTATTGAAGGTTATACTGATACTGTTGGTGGTGCAGATTATAATAAGCGTTTATCAACTGAACGTGCTAATACGGTTCGAGATTTCTTTATTAGCAAAGGTCTTGATGGTGATACAATTACGGCTGCAGGATTTGGTCCAGAGAACTCTCAGGTTTCGGCAGCTTGTATTAAAAAATATGGCAAGGATGATATGCAAGAAATTGATCGTTTGACAGCCAAAGAATTAACTGCTACACCAGCTGAGAAAAAACGTATGAATGAAGCTCTAGCTAGATTTGATAAGACGCATACGGATCTAGTTAATTGTATGGCTGCAGATCGTCGTGTGGAAATAACAATTGAGCAAACTAAAGAAGAAGAGTAGTTTGTAACTAATTTATACTTTTCCCGCACTATGGTGTGGGATTTTTTTATTGGATATTATGTTTCGTTTTAAACTTTCATCTAATACATTACAGGCTAACCAGAGCATTATTGCCACCATCGGTAATTTTGATGGAATGCACCTTGGGCATCGAGAGTTGCTTGGGCAAATGAATCAATTAGCTAGCGTTAAGCAAGCATGGCGGATATTAATTACTTTTGATGTACTACCACATGAATATTTTGCAGATAGAGCTGGGCAATTGCGTGCACCACGAATTAGCTTATTACGCGATAAAATTCGAGCTTTAAAAGATAGTGCTGTGGTTGATGAAGTTGTCGTACTTCATTTTAACCAAAGTGTTGCTAAATTATTACCAAATGAATTTATACAGCGAATTTTGTTGCAGCGCTTAAACGTTAGTGATATGTTGGTTGGGCATGATTTTCGTTTTGGTTATCAAGCACGTGGCTCGATTACAGATTTAAAGATAGCTGGGATTATTGTTAATGAATTTGCTGAACTAAAGCATCAACAGCAGCGCGTTTCAAGTTCATTAATTCGTGAATTAGCTGCTAAGCAAGATTTGAGCCTGATTCATAGTTATCTTGGGCATAATATTTGTTATACCTCGCGAGTTGTAAAAGGTAATCAATTGGCCCGTAAATGGAATTTCCCAACCATTAATTTAAACTTATATAAAATTCGCCCAGTTTTGTGGGGGATTTATACTTCGTATGTTTATATTGAAGGTAAACGTTATTTTGGGGTTACCAATATTGGCAAAAATCCAACTGTGAGTGAGGGTAAGGTCTATAAAATTGAAACCCACTTACTCGATGTTGATTTAAACTTGTATGGTAAAATTGCCGCCGTTGAAATTTTACATTATTTACGCCCAGAGTTAAAATTTGATGGGTTAGAACCGCTATTTAAGCAAATGTATCAAGATTTGGCCGATGCGCACGCGTTTTTCGCAGAAATTAAGGAATAAAAATGGATTATAAGACTACTGTAAATTTATTAGATACACCGTTTCCAATGCGTGGTGATTTAGCCAAACGCGAGCCAAAGATGCTGGAAAAATGGACGGCACAACAACGTTATCAAAAATTACGTCAAATTAGTCAAGCTGAAGGGCGAAATAAATTTATTTTGCATGATGGACCTCCATATGCCAATGGGCAATTACATATTGGTCATGCAACTAACAAAATTCTGAAAGATATTATTATCCGTAGTAAAACCTTAGCTGGTTTTGATGCTCCGTACGTGCCAGGCTGGGATTGCCATGGTTTGCCAATTGAATTAAATATTGAAAAGAAATTTGGTAAAACACTTGAGCCACGGGAATTTCGTAAAAAATGCCGTGAGTATGCGAATGAGCAAATTGAGCAACAAAAAATTGATTTTGTTCGCTTAGGGATTTTGGGAGACTGGAATAATCCTTACAAAACTATGGATTTTAAAACTGAAGGTGGCATTGTACGTGCTTTGGGTGAAATTTATAAAAATGGTTATTTATTTAGTGGTGTTAAGCCAGTGCATTGGTGTATTGATTGTGCGTCAGCTCTAGCCGAGGCTGAAGTTGAATATTATGATAAAGTTTCACCAGCAATTGATGTAGCTTTTAAAGCTTTAGATAATGCTGCGGTGGAGAAAAAATTTGGAGTTAGTCTTGCCAATGATGCGGATGTTTTTGCCGTAATTTGGACAACCACGCCATGGACTTTGCCTGCGAATCAAGCGATTTGTGCTGGTCCAGAAGTTGAGTATGCCTTGGTGAAAAATGGTGATTCCAGATATGTGATTGTGGCAAAAAATTTAGTTGAAGAAGCTTTAAAGCGTTACGATGCTAGTGAATGCTCTATAGTTAATGTTGTAAATGGTTCTGAGTTAGAGTTATTACAATTTCAACATCCATTTTATGATCGTCAAGTACCAATTATTTTGGGTGATCATGCGACTGATGACGCTGGTACTGGTTTGGTACATACTGCACCAGCGCATGGTATGGACGATTATTTGGTTGGTTTGAAATATAATTTGGATTTGCATAATCCAGTTGGTGGTGATGGTAATTACATTAGTACGACTGAATTATTTGCTGGCTTAAATGTTTTTGCCGCTAATCAAAAAGTAATTGATCAGTTAAAGCAAAATCAACGTTTAATGAATCAAGATGATATAACACATAGTTATCCATGTTGTTGGCGTCATAAATCTAAAATTATTTATCGTACTACTGGACAATGGTTTATTGGTATGGACAAAGCTGGTGTGGCTGGCGTAACGTTACGTGATCAAGCCAACAAAGCTGTTGATGACACCTTGTTTTTCCCTGCTTGGGGACGTGCACGTTTAGAGGCTATGATTAAAAACCGCCCTGATTGGTGTGTTTCGCGCCAACGTCAATGGGGTGTACCAATGACATTTTTCGTACATAAAGAAACTGGAGTTTTACATCCAGAAAGTTATGCTATTTTGCAAGTTGTGGCACAAAAAATTGATGCAGATGGAATTGATGCATGGTTTGAATTAAGTGCGGAACAATTGCCAGAATTTGATTTAGCTGATTATGTTAAACTAAAAGATACTTTAGATGTGTGGTTTGATTCTGGGACTACTCATTTAACGGTGGTTGATCAACGTCCAGAATTACAAAAATCAGCTTTGGCAGCTGGTGAGCCTGCTGTTGATTTATACCTTGAGGGGTCAGATCAACATCGTGGGTGGTTCCAGTCTTCTTTATTGACTGCTTGCGCAGCGAAAGGTAATGCACCATATAAGCAATTGTTAACGCATGGCTTTGTGGTTGATGGCAATGGTCGTAAGATGTCTAAATCAATTGGAAACATTGTCGCACCACAAGAAGTAATTAATAAATACGGCGCTGATATGTTGCGTTTATGGGTCGCTTCAACCGATTATTCTGGTGAATTAACTATTTCCGATGAAATTCTTAAGCGCGTGAGTGAATCATATCGCCGCATTCGGAATACATTACGTTTCTTATTGGCGAATTTGAATGATTTCTCTATCGATAAAGATAGCGTTGCGCTTGACGACATGCTTGAGATTGATCGTTATGCATTGGCTTATGCTGCTCAATTGCAAGAGCGAGTAGTTAATCAACTTTATCCAAGTTACCAATTTCATTTAATTGTGCAGGAGTTAGTTACTTATTGCTCAGAAGAGCTCGGTGGATTTTATCTTGATGTGTTAAAAGATCGCTTATATACAGCTAAAGCTAATGGTCACGCACGACGCTCTGCGCAAACTGCGTTATATCATGTAAGTAAAGTTTTATTGGGAATGTTATCACCAATCTTGGCTTTTACTGCTGATGAGGCGTGGGAAACTTTGGTTCACGATGCTGATGATTCAACGCTTTATCATACGCATCATCAATTGCCAGTGGTAACTGATGCGGTGGATTTAGTGGCAAAATGGACTAAAATTCAAGAGTTCCGCGTGATAGTGTTGAAGGAATTAGAAACTAAGCGTAGTGCTGGTTTAATTGGTGCTTCATTACAAGCTGAGTTGGTGATAAATGCTGATGAACAATTGTATCCTTTATTGATATCAGTTGCTGGTGATTTAAAATTTGCGTATATGGTTTCTAAAATTAGCCTACATTCTGCAGATAAGACGTCGGTAGAAGTTATTGTTAGTGAGCAGGTTAAATGTGAGCGTTGTTGGCATTATGCAGCGGAAATTGGTGAGAATGCCGAGCATCTAACTATTTGCGGTCGTTGTGTAGAAAATTTAACTGGGATTGGCGAAACGCGTAAGTTTGCTTAATCTCAAAAAGGAAAATATTTATGAATAATTTATCGTTACGTAGTCGTTGGGGTTTATTAACTCTAAGTCTAATTTTGATCTTGGTCGATCAATTTACTAAACATTTAGTACGAGCTAATTTGTTTGAGTTTCAAGTGAAACCATTTTTACCTTCTTGGAATTGGGTATTAGTTTACAACGAAGGTGCAGCATTTAGCTTTTTGGGTAGTCAAAATGGTTGGCAAAAAATCATGTTTGGTACTATTGCAGTTTTAGTTGCAGTAGGGTTGATTTATTTTTTATTACGTAAGAGTTATCAGTTAATTGCTGGTTTTGGCTTTAGTTTAATCTTAGCTGGCGCAATAGGTAATTTGGTTGATCGAATTTTAGCTGGTAAAGTAACTGATTTTATTGATTGGTATGTTGGAACTCATCATTGGCCGGCATTTAATTTTGCGGATAGCTGTATTTCGGTGGGTGTGGCATTATTGATCATTGAAAGTATATTTTTTAGTAAGCAGAAATAATATGAAGAAAATTATTTTAGCAAACCCACGTGGGTTTTGTGCTGGTGTTGATCGGGCAATTACGATTGTTGAAAAAGCTTTGGAAAAATATGGCTCGCCAGTTTATGTGCGGCATGAAGTTGTTCATAATAAATATGTTGTCGATGGTTTAAAGCAACGTGGTGCTATCTTTATTGAAGAAATTAAAGATGTACCAGAAAGTAGCATTTTAATTTATTCAGCACATGGAGTGCCATTGGCGGTACGTGAAGAAGCTTTAGCTAAAAATCTAACTATGGTGTTTGATGCAACTTGTCCATTGGTAAGTAAAGTTCACGTTGAAATTAAGAATTTACATCGTCAAGATTATACGATTATTATGATTGGACATAAAGGTCACCCCGAAGTTGAAGGTACAATGGGGCAAGTTACTGATCATATTCATTTAATTGAGAATGAAGCTGATATTGATAGTTTAACTATTCCTCGTGACATTGAAAAGATCGCAGTTGTTACTCAAACTACTTTGTCGGTAGATGAAACTAAATCAATTATTGCTAAATTAATGCAAGTTTTTTCTAATTTACGCTTACCAAAAAATGAAGATATTTGTTATGCCACGCAAAATCGTCAAGATGCAGTTAAAGAAATGGCTGAACACTGTGATGTAGTTTTAGTAATTGGCAGTAAAAATAGTTCAAATTCAAATCGCTTAAAAGAGCTTGCAGAAAATCTTGGCGTTAAAGCTTATTTAATTGATTTTGATTATGAAATCCAAAGCGAGTGGCTAAGTAGCGCTACTAATGTTGGAGTTACAGCTGGCGCCTCAGCACCTGAAGTACTAGTCGAAGGCGTAATTAAGCGCTTGCAAGGGCAGGGATTCTTGACAACAGAAATTCTAAATGTGGTTGAAGAGCACATGACCTTTGCTTTACCTAGCGAATTGCGTTAGACTAATTTATTAAATGAAATGATCTAGCTGTGCGCTTACTTAAAAAATATCATTATGCGATAATAGTTGCATTATATGGAATTACATATGCTTTAGTTCCTGTTGCGACTGGATTTTTTTTGGCATCATTTCATGCTGATTTGCATGTCGTAGGAGATTTTTGGGCGACAATTGCTGGTGTGATGTTTTTATCAAATGTTTTTGGACTTGGCTCTGAACGTTTGGTGATGATTTATACCCAACGCTTTAAACATTTATATTTTCAATCTCGAAAAATTAATCTAATTTATGTTATTAAATTTTTTTTGATAATGTTTGGCGTAATTGGTGTATTAACAGTATTAATTGATCTTATTGTATATTTATTGTTGCTGGGTAGAATTGATGTTTTACCACCTAACGCACATCATCCGATCTTATTGTGTTGCTTTTGTATTTTTTTCTTCATGACGGCACGATTTTTAGCTGCTTTTTTGCAGGGTGAGGGTTTTCATCTTTGTGTGATGCGCTATTCTGTCTATACTAACATTGTACGGGTAGTTGTGGTATATTTTATTATTCGCAATTCTCTTTATTTTGAAACTATGATTGGTGGAGAGTATAATTTAGTTTTTACGCTATGTTTAGCATTGTCTTTGGGTGAGCTAATTCGTATCATAGGTTACTCTAAACGGATTTTCCAGCATTTAAGTAAAATTCCTGATTCAAAAAATAACCAGCTAGATACGGCTTGGAAACGGCAGTTATCTTATTTTGCATTGTATTCATTGCAGTATGATTGGTTGGTAGTTGTTACTATTTTGGTTGAAATATTTGGTGTTTCAGAGCTAGAGCCTGCTATTATTGGGTATTTAATTGGCGTTGTGCGCATTTTTTATTTATTAGGTTATGTTGCGCAGCAATTAACACGAATAAAAATTGCTCAGCTTAGTGTACAGCAGGCGGATTTACTTAAGTATTGGAATAAAATTTCAAAAATAATGATTCGGGTTTTAATTTTTGCGGTGGGGCTTGTATTTATTATAAGTCATTCATTATTAAAGCATTATGGAATCGTAGAGTACTTACCTCAATTACTAGTTTTGGTCATAATTGGTGCAGTTAAAGCTTATGGTGAAGCTATTTTTGTGAATGTTATTTTTACAACTGGAAGCAGGACGATTAGTGGTTTTGTTTGTATTTCGAGCTTAATTTACTTTGCTTTTATTGCGGCTATTATTAATGCTGCTGAGGTTGGAATTCATCAAGTTTTAACTGATTTTATGATTTTTTACGCTTTGATTACAAGCTTTGAGTTAATTTATGGTCTCATGGTTTCTCGTAAGATTATACGCACTCAACAAAGTTATATCTTGCCAAGCATCTAAGTGTTATAGGTGTTTTAGGAATTTGATTTAAATAAGAATTTAAGGATATCAATGCTTTCAAAGTCTAACTTCAAAGGGTTATTAACCAAACTTGAATTTAAAAATGAAAAAGAAATTTTTTATAAAGAGTTTGATCTCGGTGTTTGTTTAAAAGTTGATTTTGATAAACAACAACTTATTTATCCTGAAAGTAAAGGTTTTATTGTTAATGAACGCCAAACTTGTAATTTCTCTGCGAATGAAAATTTTGTCGTTTTTGAATGTGTGCATAGATTGTTAAATCAAGGATACAATCCTGCCCATATTGAGCTTGAACCAAAATGGCAGGTTGGTCATGGTGCAAGCGGTGGACGTGCCGATATTTTAATCAAAGATAATACTGGTAAATCATATTTGATTATTGAATGTAAGACAGCTGGTGTAGAATTTGATAAAGCATGGAATACAACCCAAACTCGCCCAACGCAATTATTTAGTTACGCCCAACAAGAGCGAAGTACCAGATTTATTGCATTATATGCCAGTGACTATATTGATAATCAGGTTACTTCTAATTATTATCTTATTAATCTTTTTGATTCTGATGAGATACTTAAAAGTAAAAAATTAAAATGTTATCAAGATGCCACAACCGTAGAAGAGATCTATCAGATATGGCGTGATACTTATTCACGCGATTATACTTCATTTGGAATTTTTGAAAATAATCAAGCTTATCATATTGGTGAACATAAACCAACACTAAGCGTTTTGAAAAATATTAATTCTAATGATATTCAAGGTAAATATCATGAGTTTGCAACTATCTTACGTCAGCATAATGTATCTGGGCGTGAAAATGCTTTTGATAAACTGGTAAATCTGTTTTTATGTAAAGTAGTTGATGAAAAAGAAAATCCTGACGAATTGAGATTTTATTGGAATGGTCAAGCTTACGATAATGCATTTGATTTTCAAGATCGTTTGCAACGTTTGTATAAAAACGGAATGGAGAAGTTTCTTGGCGAAACGATAACTTATATTGATAATAGCCAAATTGATGAAGCGTTTGCAGTGTTTAAAGATAAGCCGAATTCGACCAAGGATAAAATCAAAGAATTTTTACGAGCTCAGAAATTTTTTACTAATAGCGATTTTGCCTTTATTGAAGTGCACAATGAAAAGTTATTTTATCAAAATTTTGAGGTGTTGCTCAAAATAGCTCGAATGATCCAAGATGTTAGTTTGACCGGGAGTGACGAAAACCAATTCTTGGGTGACATGTTTGAGGGATTCCTTGATCAAGGGGTTAAACAGTCAGAAGGACAGTTTTTTACCCCGATGCCGATAGTTAAATTCATTATAAATTCATTACCACACAAAACTAATTCACAAGTAATTGATTATGCTTGTGGTGCGGGGCATTTTTTGAATGAATATACTACAAGTAATCAACATCAAGAAAAAAGAATAGTCGGAATTGAAAAAGAGTATCGACTGAGTAAAGTCGCCAAAGTTAGTTCCTTTATGTATGGTAGTGAAATAGAAGTTATTTATGATGATGCACTCAAAGTTAGCGATAAAATTCAAGATCATAGCTTTGATGTATTAATTGCTAACCCACCGTATAGTGTTAAAGGCTTTCTCGAAACACTTAGTGATGAGGATCGCAATCGATTTGAGCTTATCAAAACCATTGATGAAAAAAGTTATACCGCAAATAATGCAATCGAATGTTTTTTTATTGAACGTGCTAAGCAGCTATTAGCTAAAGATGGAGTCGCTGGAATTATCGTGCCTAGTTCGATATTAAACAAAGGTAGTAAGGATAATATTTATGTAGCTACGCGTGAATTATTACTTAAATATTTTGATATTGTGGCAATTGCTGAATTTGGTAGCGGTACATTTGGCAAAACTGGCACTAATACGGTAACGTTGTTTTTGCAGCGACGTAGTGATATACAAGACTATGCTAAACATTATCAAAATATGGTCGATACTTGGTTTGATGGTGATTTTATCAGTAATCAAGAATTTGCCGATAGTGATTTATTAGAGCGTTATTGTAATCATATTGCGCTTGATGTTGAGATTTATCAAGATTTATTGCAAAATAAATTATCCAATGAATTATTTAAGCATGAAACCTTTGCTGAGTATAAGACAGAATTTGAAAAGTTGACTGAGACTAAAAATCGCCGGAGTAAAAAAAATTATAAAGAATTAACCAGCATAGAGCAGCAACAAAAAGAAACAGAAGAATTAATCAAATTTATTAAAGAGATTGAACGCGATAAATTCTATTATTATTGTTTAGCTGCTAAAAATGCACGAGATGTAATTATTGTAAAATCTCCAAGTGATGGCAAAGAAAGTAAAAAATTCTTAGGTTATGAGTGGAGTAGTGCCAAAGGTAATGAGGGGATTAAGTATCTGGTAAATAACTCTACTAAACTCGATGATGAAGAACTTGATGAAGAAGACAAACGCATCCTTGAGAACTTGCAAGGTTTAAAGAGTATTAACACACCATTGTATAATCCACACAATAAAGCGGATAATCAAAAAATCAATTCAATAATTGCTAATAATTTTGTTGGTAACACCATAGATATACCAGAATCATTAACACAGTTTGTGAGCAAAGCACGACTGATCGATATGTTGGATTTTTCACGGGTGGAGTTTAATAAATCTATTAGTTTGTCACCAAGTAAGAAAGTTGAAATAATTAGTAAATACTCATTGAAACCACTTAGTCACGTTGTTATGGCAAAAGGTGGCAATGGATTTCCTGAGCAATATCAAAATGGTAAAAATGGCATTCCATTTTTCAAAGTGTCAGATATGAACAATGAGCAAAATTATCCTGTAATGACAATAGCAAATCATTATGTTGAAGAAGATATTTTGTTAAATGAGATAAAAGCATCATTATTTAATTCTAATACGATAGTTTTCCCAAAAGTTGGACAAGCAATACATACAAATAAAAAACGTATTTTAGGTATTAAGTCAGCCGTTGATAATAATGTAATGTGTTTATCAGTAATAGATAAAGATGTTATTAATCATAAATATTTATTTGAGTATTTTGATAATTTGATTAATTTATCTGATATCGCATCAAATGCAAACCCACCATCAATTTCTGCTACTAATCTAAATGAAGTTAAAATCCCAGTTCCTCCAATGGAGATACAAGAGCAGATTGTTGCCGAATGTCAAAAAATTGATGATGAAGTATTTCACGCTCAGCAAACTATCCAAGGGGCAAAACAATCTATTGAACAAATGATTAATAATAGCTCTAAAGATTCTACAATAAAATTAGGTGATTTGATTACATCTCCTCCTCAGTATGGCGCTAATGAAAAGGCTATTGATGGAGATTCATTGTCGGATATACGATACATAAGAATAACTGATATAAATGATAGTGGCGCATTGAATACAGAATTTAAAACTGCGGAGAATATTGAAAGTAAATATCTACTTGAAGATAATGATTTTTTATTTGCTAGATCAGGTAATACTGTAGGTAAAACATTTTTGTATGAAACAAAATATGGCAAGTGTTTATATGCGGGGTATTTGATTAGATTCAAATTAAATTGTGAAAAGATATTACCTAAATATTTAAAATCATTTACAACTACTAAAGCATATTGGGATTGGGTAAAAAATAGTCAAACAGGTGCTTCTCAACCAAATATAAATGGACAAATCTATATGACATTACAAATTCCATTGCCTTCAATCAAAGAGCAAAAAGAAATAGTTGCACGTATTGAAGTATTTGCGGAGCAAATAACACAAGCACAACAAATTATTGATAATGCTAAAGCACAAAAACAAACAATCCTAAACAAATATTTGGACTAATGAGAGTGTCATGGATAAAATAAAACATAACGATATTAAATTTATTTTTAAGAATATCGGCGCGATTGAATATGCTAAGGTTCCACTAAATGATTTAACTATGATCGTGGGTAAAAATAGTACCTCAAAAACCTACTTAACTTATATCATCTGGGGTTTTTTAGACTTAATACATAGTGCAGTATTTAACCCTAAGCAACTTATGAATAAGATTATGTTCAAAAGTGATGGAACATTAAAACAGGACATAGATCTTGATTTAGTTATCAATAATATTCCAAACATTATTAATGATTATGTAAAAATCTACAAAAAAAATCAAGTGAGTAAGGTTTTAGCCATTGATGATCCTGAACGATTAAAGAAATTTGATTTTATGGTTGAGTTGTCAAAAAACACCAAACTAGATCATAATATAAAGATAGATGATTTTGATATTAATCAAATCAAGATAAGTTCCCTAATTAAGAATGGCAAATTATCGTTTAGTATTTTAAAGTCAAGTGATTATGTGTTAGCTGAGAATGATAATATGCTCATAGCGAACCATGTATTTGGTATTATTTTACACAAATTACTTATACAAATATTTCCAAAACCATTTATTATAACTTCTGAACGTACTGGTGTAGGAGTTTTTCGTAAAGAAATTGATGGATTTCGTTCTGCTTTTGCTGAGTCTTTGGCTAGAGATTCGACGGCAAAAGAGTTTAATAATTTAAATAAAAATACATTAGATGATTTAGTTAATCGTGCAGCAAATTTGATTGCACGTTATCCACAACCAATATCAAAAAATATTAGTTTATCAAGGGACTTATTTGATATAAAATCCAAAACTAATTTTGCCACAGAAGCAAAAGAATATATAAAAAATAATCTAACTCATGGTGAGTTTATATTCAATAGAGAATTAAATGAAGTATTTTATAATCAAAAAATAGATAACACTACTGTATCATTACCATACTATTTAGCGTCATCAAGTATAAAATCACATCTGTTATTGGATAGTTATATAAACTATATCGCTCAATCTGGGCAAATATTGATAATTGATGAACCAGAGCTCAATTTACACCCTGATAATCTGCGTCATATGGCAAGGATGTTGGCAATGTTGGTAAATAATGGTGTGAAACTATTATTTACTACTCATAGCGATTATATTATCAAAGAATTAAATAATCTGATTATGCTTGATAGTTTGCCGACTGATGCTCGTGACTATGCAATTAAACAAATCAAAAAAGAAACTAAAACCGAATATCAAACAGAAATGTTTTTAGCCAAAGACAAAGTAACTTGTGTTATTGCCAAACAAGATAAAACTGGTCGAGTAAAAACTGAGACCGCACCAATTAATGATTTTGGTGTTGATATAGATATAATTGATCGTGAAATTAATTATATCGGCGAAACTAGCGATATTTTGTCTGAGCTTGTTAATGTAGGCTCAAAATTAATTAGAGAGTAGCAAATGTTTTCTACATATTCGTTAAATGATTTGCTCCATCACGATTTTAAGTTATCTTTGGTTGAAGACAATCAATTTATTCAAGAGTGCAAGCTGCTTGAGTCATCGCCAAATACTAAGAATCCTGAATTACATGTTCTGATTAATGACATGTCTTGTAAAATGGTTGTGTTTGAAGCTGATAAACGTTTGCTAAATAATAAAGAAGATAATGTTTTACGTTATTTTAATAATGGTATTTCTGATCTTACAAAAATTCCAGACTACATTGTGTTTATAGAGTGTGGTACTGGCGTTGATGTTATCATTGTAGAGATGAAGTCTGAGACATATGATAAAAGTGAGGTTGAGGCTAAATTTAGAAATGGCAAGATTATTGCTAATTATTTGATAGCTATTATGGCTAGACAATTGAATAGCGTAAAACTATTATTGTCTTTAAAGCCAATTAAGAAACCAACCATGAATAATAAAAATCAAGAAAAATTTATATACCAAAGTAATCACGATTGGTATACTATTAAAAATAAGAGATTTAACGCATTAGATTTATTGGCATTACAACCATGAGTAATAACTTTATCAAACATATCTCGTTAGAAAATTATAAATCCATCAAAAAACTTGATTTAGAGTTAAAACCACTGAATGTGTTGATCGGTAGTAACGGATCAGGGAAAAGTAACTTTATTAGCTTTTTTAATTTATTGCAAAATATTATTAAAGAAAATTTACGTGGGTATGTTCTAGATAAAGGTGGACAAGAATCATTTTTGTATTATGGTAGTAAAGGATCTAAGTTTATAAGTGTGAAGATCGATTTTCAAACGATATATAAAGAGTATCATATAGATGATTGGTTTAACTATAGTTTTACTTTAATGCCAACCAATGAAAATATTTTCCGATTTGATTCTGAAACCATCAATAGTAATTTATTGCCAGATGAAGTTAAACAGTTAAATGTAGATAATAAGAGTTATGAAACTGAATTACCTAATTCCATGATTTCTACATTTAATGAAATTGAAAATGGCGATCCTCATGAGTTTGATATACTTTTGAATGATGTTTTTTATCCTGATACTCCCAATGCTCAAATATTCCATTTCAATGACACCAGCGATACATCACCATTAAAGTCAAATGTTGCTAATAATGATAATTTATTTTTGCGGGCTGATGGGCAAAATTTAGCCTGCATGATTAAGCTTATTTATGATAAATATCCAGATTATTATCGAATGATTGTTGATACTATCCGTAACATTGTGCCCGACTTTCATGAATTTGTGATTCGTCAAAATAGTGATTTTTTAACGTTGGAATGGTTTAATAAAAATAATGTTGATATTCCATGGAAAGCGCATTATTTATCCGACGGATCATTACGTTTTATTGCTCTTGCTGTTTTATTGTTGATGCCAAGTGAGCTACAACCGCAAGTAATTATTATTGATGAGCCTGAGATTGGGCTACATCCAACAGCTTTAAATGTATTATCTGGTTTGATTAAGCGTGCATCTTTGGAACGTCAAGTTATCATTAGTACTCAATCTGCAGAATTACTCAGCCAATTTGAACCAAATGATGTGATTGTGGTAGATAAAAAAGATAAGTCTAGTGAGTTTAAGCGTTTGAATAATGCCGATTTGGATAAGTGGCTAGAAAATTATACTCTTGGTGAGTTATGGGAAACAAATATCATTGGTGGTAGACCGTGATTAATCTTTGTTTTATCGTTGAAGGTTATGCAGAAGAAAAGTTTATTAATGACGCTTTGTCTGCTTATCTACAAAGTAAAACCAGCAAGGTTATTAATATTAAGGTGCAAAATTTAAATGGGGGAATTTTATATAATAAACTCATTAATATGCTAATAAATACATCACCTCAATATGATTATATTACTACCTTAATTGATTTGGTTGGGCTTAATTCTGCGAAATTGGATGGTTATAGTGCAATTATGGCTGATGGGGAATTATCTTCGCATGATAAGGCGGTTCAAGTTGAACAAATAATTGCTAATGCTGTAAATTATCATAATGTAATGTCATATGTTCAACCACATGAATTTGAAGCACTATGTTTTGCAGACATTGAAGCATTGGGGCACAGTGATCCGTTACTAGCTAGAAATAAAAATAAGATTACGAAAATTTTGCAAGATTATGCCTCAAATCCGGAAAATATAAATACTGTACCAAGCAAATATCCTGCAAAGCAGCTTGAAAAATATGGTTATACAAAGGGAGCAACTAATTTTGCTCTGCGTTGTGATATTGATAAAATTAGATCGAAGTGTTTACATTTTGACATATGGATAATTAAATTGTTAGATGTTATAGGGAAATAGTTATGTTTGAAAATTTATCAACACGTTTATCGGGTGTTGTCAAAACGTTATCAGGAAATTCGCGTTTAACCGAGTCGAATGTAAAAGATGCTTTACGCGAAATACGCATTGCATTACTTGAGGCGGATGTTGCATTACCAGTGGTTAAACAATTTATCGAAGAAGTTCGTGAAGATGCTCTTGGCGAAAAGGTTGTAGGTAGTTTGACTCCTGGTCAAGCATTAATTGATGTAGTTAATCAAAAATTGACCAAATTAATGGGCGAGTTTAATGATAGCCTAGATTTGAGTGCAGTACCGCCTGCTGTAATTTTGATGGCAGGTTTGCAAGGTGCTGGTAAAACTACAACTGTAGGTAAATTAGCTAAGCGTTTGAAAGAAATTGATAAGAAAAAAGTGTTGGTAGTTAGTTCTGACGTATATCGTCCAGCGGCGATTGAACAGCTTAGGATTTTAGCGAAGAGCTTAGAAATTGAAAGTTTTCCATCGAATGACCAACAAAAACCAATTGATATTGCGATGGCAGCTTTGGATTATGCGCGTAAACACTATTTTGATGTTTTAATTGTTGATACGGCAGGGCGTTTAACGATTGATGAATTTATGATGGGGGAGATAAAACAATTACACAAAGCTTTAAACCCCGTTGAGACATTGTTTGTTGTTGATGCCATGCTTGGTCAAGATGCGGTCAATACAGCTAAAGCGTTTAATGATACTTTGGCTTTGACAGGTGTGATTTTGACTAAAATGGATGGTGATTCACGTGGTGGTGCTGCATTATCAATTCGTAATATCACGGGAAAACCAATTAAATTTATTGGGGTTTCAGAAAAAGTAAATGGTCTGGAGCCATTCTATCCTGATCGTATGGCTTCACGAATTCTTGGTATGGGTGATATCTTATCTTTGATCGATGATGTTAAAGGTAATGTTAACGAAGCTGAAGCTAAAAAATTGATGGATAAAGTCAAAAAAGGCAAGGGCTTTGATCTAAATGATTTTAAAATGCAATTTGTGCAAATGAATAATATGGGTGGTATGGGTAGTATTTTGGAGAAATTACCTGGTAATATTGCAGCGAAAGCCCCAGAAATTATCAATGATAAGATAATTAAAAAAAATCTGGCAATTATTGATTCAATGACGCCTACTGAACGTGCTAAACCAGATCTTTTAAAAGCTACTCGTAAACGTAGAATTTCTTTAGGAAGTGGTACCACGGTGCAGGAAGTTAATCAATTACTTAAACAGTATGATCAAGTTAGCCAAATGATGAAGAAATTTAGTGGCGGTGGTGGCATGATGAAAATGATGAAAAATTTAAAGCATCTAATGCCAAAGATGTAATTTACCAAGACTCTGCATATTTAGTGCAGAGTTTTTTAATTTGGTGTAACCAACTAGTATGATCCAAAGGTGTTTGTTCAATTCTTTTTATTTATACCATCTTTTAATTAGGAGTTATTCAAATTGTTATTAGTTTATTATATAGTGACAGTTAGTGTGTTGATTTACAGCGGTTTTAATGAAGCAGAATTGAATTAGATAAATATATGAATCATTTTTAGCAGGTTTTTGCACCATTTATTTTGATTCTGCTATAATCTATGAGGGTTTTTTGTATAAAATGTTTATAATCATTATGATAATTCCTTTGACATTATGGTCTCAATAAATTTATGAAGTTTGTCATTTAATTATTTTAGGAAAGCTAGAAATGAAATCAATTATAAAATCTACTTTATGCTTTAGTTTGATTGCATTGTTTATTTCTAGCTGCGGTTCTGGCAGTTCTTCGACTTCTAATAGCAATTATACTGCACCGATTGGCCCAAATTCATATCCAGCACTACATACTATGTTTAACCGTCCGCATATACTGGACCAACATGAACATGCCACACAAGCTTCATCTACCAATGCTTGCGGTATTAGCGATGGTGATGCAGCAACTGGATTGGCCATTACGACTGGATTTATCAGCTTGGTGCCAATTGCAGGACCTGCTTTGGGGGCGTTAACTTGAGGTGCTAGTAGTGTGTTATCGCTTGAAGGAGGTTCATCCGCAAATTCATGCGTTCAATCTGAATTTAATTAATCAACAGTTGGCAATTCAGGAGGCTCAAATTCAAAATATTGAGTCTGCACTTAATTTATCCAATAATACATTTTATCAAACCACTTATCAAAATGCTTCACAAATTGTTGCTGCAGATGATTTGACTTTTCAGGATGCGGTTTCAAATTTTTCTGGGCAGGCAAATAATCTCGCTGATCAGGGAACTTTGACCAATCTTATGATTGATATTGGATTTTGGGATTCAAGCAGTAATGCAGTTGCGATAGGTAACTTGGCACAATATATGGAAAGTAATCCATCATGGTTAGGAAGTCGCTATATTCCTGGAGTTGAGCGATCTGGTAATCAGACCGAATATCAAAGTAATCTAGTTAGTATGGCTGGAGTAACTATTTCTAGTTCTTGCATTGAAAATGAGAATAACCAGCCATATACTTGCGTTGGCCCAAATACTTCAACTTCGCAAATAGTCATGTATAGCGCATTGTATAATGCTTTAACTGAAAGTATTTCTAATCAACAGTATAGTAATTACATTCCACTTTATGATAATTATAATGAAACTTTAATGCAAGCTTATCAGCAAAGTATTTTTGCATTACAGCAAGCATACTTTATGGAGTATTTAAATAATCAAGTTAATTACAATAATGCGATCTCATGTATAGGTCAAAGTTCATCATGTTTGCAACAAACATCATCTTATGGTAATGTACCTGGTACCTATTTTGTGGTAGGAGAAGGAGCGGTAACAATCAGTAGTGAGAGCTCCGTATATGTAGTTGCATATAATAGTGCTCAACAACAATTGACGTTGTTATTTGCCGCTTATATGAATCAGGCGTACCTAAATACTTTGAACTATATAGTTACGGATGCAGTTGTTGGAGCTCAAGCATATCCAACTGGTTCAGATATTTTTATCGTAAATGGTGAAGAAGTAGTTGATACTAATCCAGTTAATTATGCGGTAAGTTTAAGTCAAAATGTAATTAAACCAATGGATTATCTGATAAACAATATTATTACATCTTCTAATGCAGGTGCTCATGGCTATAAAAATACCCTAGCAACATCATTACAAAACCTGTATGATAAATCATCTATCATGCTTTATCAATACTATGGTTTAAATAACACTCGTGTCTGGTGGCAAAGTATTTTCTCGGCTAATTCAAGCAACTTAGCTGAGTCACTTGGAGTTATTGCGGCTAATTATGAGAGTGCACCACAGATATTTTTAAACGGTAGTAATTCCTTTGCTCAATTTAATCAAGCTGTTGTACCAGGGTATTTGGCAACACCGACTGGTTATCCGCAAGGTTTGAATTATCAAACTACGAATCAATGTTAATGCCTTATTATGCAGCTCCTGGATCTTATCCAGTGGTAAGTGGTAGCTTAGAAAATAATATTAATCTTAGTGCTTGTAATCCAGATCCTGTGGGATCTATCCCTGGTTACAATTTATACTGGTATGTGCCAAATGGAGCTGATGGTACTTTTTCTTTGGGAACGAATGGTATTCCATATCTCATGTGTGGGAACTGGCAAACAGGTTATTATCAATCTGATGTTTCTGGCAGTATTAATAATAATCTTGTAAGCTACACTGGCTCAGATGAGAATTTTGGTTATTTGGCAGCACATTTATTGACATATGCAAATTTGGCCGGTAATGCGTGGAATACTGTTGTCTTTTCAAATTGGCCTAATGCCTCTGGTCGTCCAATAACATATATGGCATCTTTTGATCCAAATAACTTTGGTACCAGCTGGTATAATGGAAATACTTTAATTGCTGGTCAATCTTATAATTCAATTGCCGTAGGTGGATTTGGTAATGCAACGGAAAAAGATAATTACGTTACAGTTGCTGCGGCCGTACAGACGACTTTCCCTGATGGTTTTATTGCCTCGTTTGGCATTAATCCAGTCCAGAACAGCAATGTTTATGATACTAATACATTAGGAATCTCTTATAATCCAAATATTGATATAGTTAAAATTAACGGTCAGAGTTTAAATAGCGAAAATGATCGCTGGAATTATCCAGGCAACACCGATGGAGCTCCATATAACTGGGCCGCTGCGTTATTAAATGTGACTTTGACTTCGCCTTCCCATTCAACACCAAATAATACTTATATGAGTGCCTTATTACTTAATGGTAATTTCTTGTTTGTAAATGGTGCACCAATGACTGCAGTCAGTTTTAATGGTTATGTCTATACGGGAAATAGTTATTTGAGTTTAAATCCATCTTCTTATACTGGACCTAATATGCCAAATCCATATGGAATACCCGCTGCTCCTGATTCAACCTGTGATTGGCAGTTGCAGAATTTTAGTGGCGGATATGAGATGACATCCTTTGTTTGTAAGCTATCTTCCTATTGGTATTAAAATTAAAATCCCGGAAATTTTCCGGGCTTTTTTATGAAACGTGTTATTTATATGGCTAGTTTAATCTAAAGTGATCACTTAATTGGTCTAAGTTCCTATATCCTTATTCAGATTTTTGAAGTTGATGATAAGTATTCTACTGAGTTCAATAGTTAAAGTGTATTTAATAAGTAAAGTAACTAAACCCTGATAATAAGATAGATACACTTGTGATATTTATATCTATCTTGTGGGTTGTATTAAATTAGTTTACTTTAAAACAGCTTACTGAATGCTCATGAACAATTTTTTCTATTGGACGTGTAGCGCGACATTCTTCAACCGCAATTGGGCAGCGAGTATTAAATACACAACCACGTGGTGGATTTACAGGAGAGGGTAGCTCGCCTTCGAGTAATTGAACGACCTTGGTTTTTTCAAGCTCTGGATTAGCTACGGGCACAGCGGATAATAATGCCTTAGTATATGGATGGAGTGGGTTACTATAAATAGTTTTCTTCTCGCCAAGTTCCATAATATTACCCAAATACATTACCAAAATACGATTGCATATATGCTTAATTACACCTAAGTCGTGGGATATAAACAATATGGTTAATTTTAATTTTTGTTGCAGTTCTTGAAGTAAATTAATAATTTGCGCTTTGATGGAAACATCTAGTGCACTTACCGATTCATCGCAAATTAGAACTTTAGGTTCTAAAATTAATGCACGTGCAATTCCAATTCGCTGACATTGTCCACCTGAGAATTCTTGTGGATAACGGTTAACTTGGTTTTTGCTTAGACCAACTAATTTCATGGTAGCAAAAACTTTTTCCATTACTTCAGTTTGTTTCATCTGTGGGTACAGCGTTATTAATGGTTCGGCGATAATTTCGGCAACTGTCATACGTGGATCAAGTGCGGCAACTGGATCTTGAAAAATAAATTGCATTTGTTTATGCACTTCATCCCATTGTGTCGAGCTTGCCTTGGCAAGGTCAATACCGTTAAATAAAGCACTTCCTGAGGTAATTTTATTCAATCCACATAATGCACGGGCTAATGAAGATTTTCCGCAGCCTGATTCACCAACAATACCTAAGGTTTCACCCTCAAAAACATTAAAATTCACTCCATCAACAGCGTGAACTACTTTTTTGGCTTTAAATAACCCACTGCTAAGTTCAAAATGCACTTTTAAATTTCTGACTTCTAAGATTTTTTTCATAGTGCTACTCCATTAGCATTGGCACATTTAACTACATGGCGATTTTCAACACGGCGTAGAGGAATAGTTTCTTTGCAAGCAAGGTTAACTTGGCTGCAACGTTCTTGGAACGGACAACCTGCTGGTAATTGCAATAAATTAGGCGGTTCGCCTGGAATTGTTTTTAGTTTATCTACATCATGATCAAGGCTTGGGATCGTTGCGAGGAGTGCTTGCGTGTATGGATGCGCTGGTTGTTTAAAGACAACGTTAATTGATGCAGTTTCCATTAGCCAGCCACCATACATTACGTTAACGCGATCGCATAGATTTGCTACGACACCCATATCATGGGTAATGAAAATAATCGTCATACCAAATTCTTGACGTAAATCTTTGAGTAATGCCAAAATTTGGGCTTGTACTGTCACATCCAGTGCTGTAGTTGGTTCATCTGCAATCAGGAGTTTTGGATTGGTTAATAGTGACATAGCTATCATTACTCGTTGGCGCATTCCACCAGAAAATTCGTGTGGATAAAGATGAACACGGTTTTTGGCATCGGGGATTTTGACACGATCAAGCATTTTAATTGATTCAGCTAAGGCTTCTTTGTACGACATTTTTTTATGTAACATCAAAACTTCGGTCATTTGCGAGCTGATTTTTAGATATGGGTTAAGTGAGGTCATAGGATCTTGGAAAATCATTGCCATTTTGTCACCACGGATTTTATTTAATTTGGCAGTGCTTATTCCAACCAACTCTTGACCCATAAATTTTACCGAGCCACTGACTTTACCATTACTGGCTAATAGTCCCATAATGGCGAGCATTGATTGGCTTTTACCTGAGCCAGATTCGCCGACAATTCCAATAATATCGCCATCATAGACTTTGAATGAAAGTCCATTGACCGCACGCACTAATCCATCTTGAACTTTGAATTCTACGGTTAAATTCTGTACTTCGAGGAGTGGAGTTTGTTTTTCAATCATCGTAGATTCCTAACGTGGGTCTAAAGCATCGCGTAAGCCATTAGCCAAAAACGCGAATGAAAGTAGCGTAATAATCATTAGTAGTGCAGGGCATAGCAGTAACCACCAAGCTTGCATATTTTGTGCACCATCAGAAATAAGTAATCCCCATGATGTCATCGGTTCGGTGACTCCAAGTCCAAAGAAGCTTAGTACTGCCGACATTACAATCATATTAGGGACGGTTAGCGCAGCATAAACAATTACGATTCCGAGTAAATTGGGAATTACATGGCGTGTAATGATTTTAAAATTACTTACTCCAGAAATCATTGCGGCTTCAACAAATTCTTTGTGTTTGATGCTGAGAGTTTGTCCACGCACAATTCGTGACATATCTAGCCAAGAAATCGCCGCAATCGCCACAAAAGACAAAGCCATGCTATTACCAAAAAGAGTAATTAATAGAATACAAAAAAATAAAAATGGAATTCCGTATAAAACATCAACAATCCGCATCATTACGGTATCCAGTTTGCCGCCAACATAGCCAGCAATCGCACCGTAGAAAATTCCTACTAATAATACGACAAATGCAGCCGCAAAAGCGATTTCAAAAGTAATTCTGCCGCCAATGAAACAGCGCACAAAGAGATCACGTCCAAGGCTGTCAGTACCAAACCAATGCGCTCCGCTAGGAGATTGCATGATTTGTCCCCAATCAGTTTTATCATAAGCTACTGAGCTAAACATTGGCGCAAAAATACATAATAGCGTAAGTACAACTATGATACATAGACTGGTCATAGCTAATTTATTGCGTGCTAAACGACTGAACACGCTGAGCCAAAAGCCTTTAGTTTTTGGGGCGTCAAGATTTAGATTTTTGGTTTTAAAAAACATTTTAATTGGTCCTATTGTTTAATTTTAGGGTCAAGAAGCATATACAGTAAATCAACGATGATGTTAAATACAATTGTTAAGACACTGCCTAAAATTGTAATTGCCATAATCATATTGTAATCACGATTAGTTGCGGCATTGGTAGTTAATACACCAAGACCAGGTAAGGTGAAAATTTGTTCTGTCACCACTGCACCCACCAAAATTCCAGCAAACATTGGACCCAATAGCGAAATTACAGGCAAGATTGCGGGCTTAATTGCGTGCTTAAATAAAATTTTCTTGGTTGGTAAACCTTTAGCACGAGCAGTTCGAATATAGTTGGAATTTAGTACATCAATGATACTACCACGAGTTACGAATGCAATAGTCGGTGAGTAAGCTAAAATTAGCACTAATACTGGTAAGAATAAATGTGCAAAATCACCATCACCCCAGCCACCAGCAGGAAATACTTGTAAGGTTACTGCTAAAACTAAGACAAATAGTGGTCCTGTTACCATTGTTGGTACGGCAGTAAAGAAAATATTACTCGATACGACGATTTTGTCAAACCATGAATTTTTGTGTAATCCAGCATATGCACCTAGAATAATTCCAAATGGCACAGCAATTACCATTGTATAAATACTTAAGCGTAAAGTTACCCAAAAGCCTCCCATATTATCTGGGAAAAGTAAGCTATTAATTGGTTGTCCCAAGTATTTCATCGAAATGCCAAAGCTACCATGAATTAAATCATTCAAATAAAGTAGATATTGCTGCCAAATTGGTAAATCAAGGCGATATTGTGTCATTAGTGATTTAAGCGCTTCTGGAGAAAGTGCGCGTTCACCATCGAATGGATTACCTGGTGTGATATGCACTAGAAAAAACACTAGCGAGATGATTGCTAGCAAAGTTGGGATCGAAACGAGGATTCGTTTGATTGCAAATTTTAACATTCATGATTCCTTTAGTCTAATTTATACCATTTACTCATTACATGATCAAAATGATTGTTAGTCATTATGTAGCTTTTGACACGTGGATTTACCAAACGGTAGTAAGTATACTGATAGAGCGGAATTATCGCATAATCATTTTGGACAATTTGTAAGGCTTGCTTAATTAATTGCACACGTTGTACACCGTCAGTGGTATTTTGGGCCTGCAGAATTAATTTATCATAATTTGGGTTACAATATTTGGATTTATTTAATGGATTGCCACAGAGAAATAAATTAGTATAGGTATCTGCGCTATTATAATCGGCATTCCAACCATCACGTGCTACATCGTAATTCGCATTATTTCTGGCTTGAATAAAGGATTTCCACTCTTGATTTGCTGCAGTAGTTTTGATACTCGTCGCACCAAATACTTGTTGCCACATTGATGCAATCGCTAAAGCAATTTTTTTATGTGAATCCATGGTATTGTAGCTAATGCTAATTTCTAATGGATTATTCGGACCGTAACCAGCAGCTTTAAATAAATCCTGAGCTTTAGCAATTTGTTGTGCACGTGGCCAACTTTCCCAAGCATATTTGCTATCGGCAAATTTACCATCTTCGATAGTTGCAGTTACATTGCTGTATAAGGCTGGCTGACCTTGACCCAAGACATCTTTAACCAAAATATCTCGATCAACAGCCATAGTTAACGCTTGACGAAGTTCTGGGTTGTTTTTAAATTTTGGTAGTGTCATATTAAAATCGTAATAATACATCGCTTCCATGCTTACCGTATGTGACTGATCGGGGTATTGCTTTTGAATATCTTTATATTGATCAATTGGTTCGCTAAAGCTAACATCAATTTCACCAGTTTTGTAGCGATTAAATGAAGCACTATAATCTACAATTGGTAAGAAGTTTACATTTTTAACATTTACATTTTTTGCATCATAGTAATTGGGATTTTTAGTTAAGAGTAAATTTCCTTTAACCACCCATTCTTGAATTTTGTAGGCGCCTGAAGTTACCATGTTTTTTGGATTGGTCCAAGCTTGGCCAAATTTAAGCATATTAGCCTTGGAGATTGTTGCGGTATTTGGCATTGAACAAATTTGTAAAAATGCTGAATCAGGGTGATTGAGTGTAATTTGCACTGTTTTAGCATCAAGAGCTTTTACACCAAGTTGGGTTGCAGGTAGTTTTCCAGCAATAATTGCCGAGCCATTAATAATATTTGCCGTTAAATTATTATATGGTGACGCTACCTTGGGATCAGCAAGCCTTTGCCATGAAAATACCACATCTTCGGCTGTGATTGGGCTACCATCAGAAAATTTTAGATTAGATCGTAGGTGAAAGGTGTAAACTTTACCATCGGGAGAAATTTGCCATTTTTCCGCTAATCCTGGAATTACCTTTAAGCTTTGATCAAAGGAAGTGAGTCCTTCAAATAGATCATATAATATTCGTGCACTAGTCGAGTCTTGAGCGAGTGCCGTATCCAAAGTTGGTGGATCCTCACCATTATCGACAGTGATCAGGTTTTTGTCTTTAACTAGAGTAGATTTTGCGCTATCCTTGGAGCATGAGCTAAGCGTTACTCCAGTGATGACGGCAATAATTAAAATTGCAAATGGCTTATATTTAAACTTAAACATTATTAGCTTTCGTAACCAAGAAATTAAAATTTATACCATTTACTCATCACATGATCAAGATGATTTGACTCAATCTCATAGCCTTTGACTCGTGGATTTACTAAGCGATAATAAGTATTTTGGAAAAGTGGAATAATTGCATAATCATCCATAGCTTTTTTAATTGCGGCTTTGTTTAAATTTTCACGCTCTTTGGCATCACTGGTTTGTAATGCCTGATTAACTAATTCATTATAACCATCGGTACAACTATGTGAGTTATTTTGTGGACCATTGCAAGTATATAAATTTAGGTAGCTATCTACCGAATCGTAGTCTGCAGTCCAACCGTCGCGGGCAATGTCATAATCACCTTTGTGGCGGGTTTGGAGAAAGGTCTTAAATTCTTGATTGTTAAGTGTTACTTTGATACTTTTTTCACCGAAGGTTTGTCGCCACATTGAGGCTATAGCCAGTGCATTTTTCTTATGTTGGTCAAGCGTATTATAGCTAATGGTTAATTCAAATGGGTGGTTTGGTCCGTAACCTGCTGCTTTGAACAGCTCTTGGGCTTTACTAATCTGTTTATCACGTGGCCAGCTTGCCCATTCATAATTAATTCCAGCAAATTTGCCACCTTCAATGGTTGAAGTTACATAAGAATAAAGAGGCTGCTGTTCTTGCCCTAAGACATCTTTAACCAGTGTATTGCGATCAACCGCCATTGAGAGTGCTTGACGTAATTCAGGATTATTTTTAAATTTGGTTGAAGACATATTAAAGTCATAATAAGCAATATTTTCAAAAACTATGGTATGTTCTTGTGGACCAAAAGTAGATTTAATATTTTTATACTGGTCAATTGGCAGCGTGTAAGTTATATCGAGGTTGCCTGCTTTATATTGGCTTAATGCAGAGTTACTATCGCTGATGGGAAGTAGTTTTACTTGCTCAATGGCAACATTGGCTGCATCATAGTAGTTAGGATTTTTATTTTCTAAGATGTAACCATTTACCACTTGCTCAGTTAATTGATAGGCACCTGATGTAACCATATTTTGTGGATGAGTCCATGCGTCATTAAATTTATTTAGATTAGCTTTGGAGACAATCCCAAAATTCCATAATGACACAATTGAAAGAAATGATGCATCTGGATTATTGAGGGTAATTTGTACTGTACTTGCATTTAAAGCTTTAATGCCAAGTTTATCTGTGCTGTATTTACTTTCGCGTACTTCTTTACCATTGACTAAATTATCCACCAAAAAGTTGTAGGGTGATGCAGTTTTAGGATCCGCTAAGCGGCGAAAAGTAAAAACCACGTCATCGGCAGTAATTGGCGAGCCATCAGAAAACTTAATATTTGGGCGTAAGTAAAATGTATATACTTTACCATCTTTGGAGATATCCCATTTTTCTGCTAAACCAGGAATGACATGTACGTTTTGATCATAAGAAGTTAGTCCTTCAAATAAATCGTTAATTACACGGTGGCTAGGTGCATCTTCGGACTTCTGTGGATCTAAAGTTGCTATATCAGAACCGATGTCAACCGTAATTAAATTGTTTTTATATGTAGCACTTTTATTCTCGGTATGTGACGAGCATGCACCAAGCATTCCACTACCGATTAATGTTGCCATGATTAAGCTTAATTTAGTTCTTTGCATTGCTTTCAGACCTTAATTATTAAAATTTATACCATTTGCTCATTACATGATCAAGATGATTAGTATCAGGTGTATAGCCTTTAACTCGTGGATTTACCGCTCGGTAGTATGTATCTTGATAAAGTGGAATTATTACATAATTATCCATCGCTAACTTTAAAGCTTGGCGAGTTAGTGCAACTTGTTGGACTGGATCGGTGCTAATTTGAGCTTGATTAATTAGATCGTTATAGCCAGACGTGCAACTGTGAGCATTATTTTGTGGGTTATTGCATTGATATAAATTAGTATAGCTACTGATCGAGTCATAATCGGCAACCCAGCCATCGCGAGCTATATCATAATCAGCTTTATGTCGAGCTTGTAGGAAAGTTTTAAATTCTTGATTACTTGAAGTCACTTGGATGCTGCTGTTGCCAAAAACTTGTTGCCACATTGAGGCAATTGCGAGGACGTTTTTCTTATTAGAGTCTTTGGTATTATACGAAATTGAGATTTGTAGTGGGTGACTTGGTCCATAACCAGCTTCTTTGAAGAGCTCTTGTGCTTCCGAGATTTGTTTATCTCGTGGTATGCTTGCCCAAGCATAATCTAAACCTGCAAATTTGCCGCCTTCAATGGTGTTTGTTGCATACGAGTAGAGTGGTTTTTGACCCTTACCTTGTACATCTTTGACTAAAGTTTGGCGATCGATTGCCATTGATAAAGCTTGGCGCAGTTTCAAATTATCTTTGAATTTAGCTGATGTCATATTGAAATCATAGTATTCAATGGTTTCCCACGAAACTGTATGTACTTGATCAGGCATACTAGCTTTAATTTCCTTATATTGATCAGCTGGTAATAGGTAGGTTATATCAATTGCACCAGTTTTATATTGGCTAAATGAGGCATTAAAGTCTGTAATTGGGAGAAATTTAACTTTAGCAATAGCTACGTTTTTGGCGTCGTAATAATATGGATTTTTACTTTCTAAAATATAACCTTGTACCACGCGTTCATCTAGCTTATATGCTCCTGAGGTAACCATATTTTTAGGGTCGGTCCACGATTGACCAAATTTTGCTATATTAGCTTTTGAAACTATCGCTACTTCTGGTTGCGTACAGATGGATAGGAATGAATTATCGGCGTGATTAAGTGTAATTTGTACGGTGTTTGCATCAAGAGCTTTAACTCCCAAATTAGTTGGTGCCATTTTTCCATCAATAATAGCTTGACCATTAACAACGTTACTTATGAGTAAATTATACGGTGAAGCAATTTTAGGATCAGCAACACGTTGGAAGCTATACACCACGTCATCAGCCGTAATTGGTGATCCATCGGAAAATTTAAGGCCATTGCGCAAGTGAAAAGTATAAATTTTACCATCAGGAGAAATATCCCATTTTTCTGCCAGACCTGGGATTGGTTTATTGCTTTGATCTTGTGTTAATAAACCTTCAAATAAATCATATGCAACACGTGTACTTTGAACATCTTCAACCATTTGTGGATCAAGAGTTGAAATATCAGCACCTAAATCAACTGTAATCATATTACTATCAGCATTTTGGGTTTTATTAGAGCAGCCTGATATAATTAAAGCTGCTGAGATTAGACTAATTAGTAGATTAATTGGTTTTTGTGACATGTTAACGTTATCTCCTGAATTTATTTTGGCTATAAGTTAGCTAATAATTTTAAATTGCTGATGAGTTTATATGATTTGGTTTGATGAATAATGAATAAACTGCACCTTTAAAATTAAAAGTGCAGTTTATGGTTATAGTTTATACCTTGAATTGTGCTTCAACGCTGGCAAGAGCTACCATATTAACAATTCTACGTACGGTTGAAATAGTAGTCAAAATATGTGCAGGTTTTCTCATTCCCATTAAAATTGGACCAATGGTAACTCCATCGGATGAAGATACGCGCATCAAATTATAAGCTACGTTAGCTGATTCAATATTTGGCATAATTAGTAAATTTGCTGGCGCACCGATTAATGGAGAATCAGGCATTGAACGAGCTAAAATTTCAGGACTAACCGCTGCATCAGCTTGCATTTCACCGTCAATTAATAATTGTGGATCAGTTTCATTTAGAAGAGCTAATGCCTCACGCATTTTAATAGCGCTTGGTGAGTCTTCATGAGAGCCAAAGCTACTGTGAGAAATTAAAGCAATTCGTGGCTCAATTCCAAAGTGGCTAATCACTTGAGCTGACATACGAGTAATTTCGGCAATCTCAGTGGCGCTAGGGTTGTCATTTACATGGGTATCACTGATACATAAATTACCATTTTGAGTAATTAGGGCATTCATCGCCGCGGCAATTTTATTGGGATTATCATAACCAATAATTTCACGAATGGTGTCAAAATGATTGTGGAATTTACCAACTAGACCGCAAATTAACCCATCGGCATCGCCATTTAAGATTAACATTGCGCCAATTAAGGTATGACGAGTTAGCATATGATCACGTGCGGTATCTTCGCTAATTCCTTTGCGTTTCATCATGCGATAATATTCTTGCCATAACGCTTTGTAACGATGATCATTTTCGATATTAATTAGTTCAAAATCAATTCCAGCAGTAATTTTTAGACCAAGTTTTTCAATCCGTTTTTCAATGACAAATGGCCGACCAATTAAAATTGGGCGAGCAATTCCCATTTGGTTGATTTCGGAAACTGCTAATAATGCGCGTTCTTCTTCACCTTCGCAAATTACAATGCGTTTTGGCGCAGCTGCAGCAGCATTCATAATTGGGCGCATAAACATGCTTGAGCGATACACGTATTGGTTTAGCTTGTGTGAATAAGCGTTAAAGTCAGTGATTGGACGAGTTGCAACACCGCTATCCATTGCCGCTTTGGCGATGGCAATTGCAATTGTGTGAATTAAACGTGGATCCAGTGGTTTTGGAATTAAGTAATCACGACCAAAGCGTAGCTCTTCACCGCCATAAGCTGCGGTTACTTGCTCATTTGGTTCCATCGTCGCGAGTTGAGCAATTGCATGCACTGCTGCAATTTTCATTTCCTCGTTGATGGTAGTTGCTCCAACATCAAGTGCACCACGGAAAATGTATGGGAAACATAAAGCGTTGTTAACTTGGTTTGGATAATCACTACGACCTGTTGCCATAATCGCATCAGGACGAATTTCATGAACTAATTCTGGCATGATTTCTGGAGTCGGATTTGCTAGCGCAAACACCAGCGGATCTGGTGCCATAATTTGTATCATTTCTTTAGTGGCAGTATTTGGACCTGATAAGCCAAGGAAAATATCGGCATTTTCAATGGCTTGATCTAAAGTATCATAGGCTGTAGTTTGACAATATAATTGTTTAGATTTATCTAATTTTCCTTCACGGCGATCTTGAATCACGCCTTTTGAATCGCAGACAAAGATGTTTTGTTTTTTAGCACCAAGGCTAACTAATAAATTTAAGCAGGCAATTGCGGCGGCTCCAGCTCCAGATACGACGATTTTTACATCGGCTAATTCTTTATTAACAATTTTAAGCCCATTAATAATTCCAGCTGAAACGACAATTGCAGTACCATGTTGATCGTCATGGAAAACAGGAATTGTTAAGCGCTCTTTTAGTTTTTCTTCAATTTCGAAGCATTCGGGGGCTTTGATGTCTTCTAAGTTAATTCCACCAAAAGTAGGTTCTAGTGCGGCAACTACATCAACAAATTTATCGACATTGGTTTCATTGACTTCGATATCAAAAACATCAATTCCGGCAAATTTCTTGAATAAAATTCCTTTACCTTCCATCACGGGTTTCCCAGCAAGTGCACCGATATTACCGAGCCCAAGTACTGCCGTACCGTTACTAATTACAGCAACTAAGTTTCCTTTATTTGTATAGTCATAAGCCGTTTGTGGATCGCGCTCAATTTCCAAACAAGGTGCAGCAACACCAGGTGAATAAGCTAAAGATAAATCGCGTTGTGTAGCAACTGGCTTAGTTGAGACAACCTGAGTTTTACCTGGTGTTGGGTTACGGTGGTAAGCCAGCGCGTCTTTAATTAATTGTTCATTAAGTTTGAATTTATCGCTCATAATTGAGTGCTCCATTAGCAAATTATTATTTAATGCTGCATTTTACTATGCTTGTTAATTAGGACTGGCAAAAACATTCTTGCACTGCACTATAATTGCCTTTATTTATTTGTTTGGTTTGGGTAAAATAAATTCACTTTATTTAGTCATTGGCATAAGTTAAATCCAAGTATAATATTTCCTTTAATGAGGTAGTTATGCGTATTTTAGGTATTGATCCAGGTTTACGGAATACTGGTTTTGGGGTTATTGATCGTGTGGATAAAAATACGGCTAATTATGTTACTTCGGGAGTAATTCAAACCAATGCAGAACAAAGCTTGGCATTACGGATTAAAACCATCTTAACTGGTATTCAGCAAATTATCTATGAATACAAACCTGAGGTGGTGAGCATTGAAAAAGTTTTTGTGAATGTTAACCCGCAATCCACTTTACTTTTGGGGCAAGCGCGTGGCGCATGCATCTCGGCCTGTGTGTTACACGATTTAGATGTTTTTGAATATACCGCTTTGCAAGTTAAGCAATCGGTAGTTGGTTATGGACATGCTGAGAAAGAGCAGTTACAAAAAATGGTGGTGCATTTTTTAAATTTAACAGGAACTCCGCAAGCTGATGCAGCGGATGCGTTGGCTTGTGCGTTGGCTCATGTACACTATGAACGTTTAGGTAGAGTATTTCAAATGTCCTCAGTTAAGGCTGGGCGTATTCGTAGTTAAGCAATAGGGAAATTAAAACGTGAAATTTTCGGAATTAAAAAATGAATTGAGGCTACAGTTCTTGGGTTTGGCCTTAATGGTTGGTATCGCCAGTGCATTGTTTACTTACGCAGTAAATTTTGCTGAGTGGGTTTTTCGGCATATGTTTGCACTTAATCCAGTTGCAATGTATATTTATACACCGCTAGTTTTTGTAGCAACTGTGTTTTTATTGAAGAAATATTTTCCTTATGCTGATGGTAGTGGTTTACCGCAAGGTTATGCAGTGGATATTTTTGACGAAGAGCGTATTCGGCAAACGTATTCAATACGTTCGGCTATTGGTAAGGTCATTTTGACTTTTATGAGTATTTCAGCTGGGGCTTCACTGGGCAAAGAAGGTCCAACAATACAGATTTGCTCTTCGTTGTTTGCACAATTACGTGATATTAGTGATGGTAAGCGTAGATTGCTAATTAAGCTTGGTGCTGGAGTTGGGGTCGCTGCGGCATTTAATACCCCAATTGGTGGCATGATCTTTGCGGTTGAAGAATATATTAAAAAAATTAGTTCATCTATTGCAACATTACTTGTTGGTGGAACGTTACTTGCGGTGTTTGCATCGAATTTAATTTTGGGCAATCAACCGTATATGGGTACAGTTAACCCTAAAGATTTAATTCATACTTGGCATATTATTGGTGTCGCATTATTCATTGGCTTAGTTTGTGGTTTGGGTGGCGCATTGTTTACTAAACTGATGGTTTTTATGTCCGTTAATAAAACTTGGGTGGTTAATCGTTGGCGGAAGCAACATTATTTAATTAATGCTTTAGTATTTGGTTTAGTGGTTGCTTTTATTGGGCATTTAACCAATGGGTTATCTTTTGGTAATGGTTCTGATACCACGACGCATTTTTTAGATAGTGGGTCAAGTGCTCCTTGGTATTATGCAAGTGGCAAGTTTTTTGGTGCAATCGCATCAGTTTCCGCTGGAGTTCCGGGTGGTTATTTTTCAACTGCATTATCTATTGGTGCTGGGGTGGGTGACTTAGTTCATCACGTGTTGCCATCAATCCCTCTTGCTCAGTTGTACCTATTAGGTATGGCTGGTTTTTTATCAGCAATTACCCAATCGCCAATTACAGCTGTTGCAATGGTTGTTGAAATGAGTGACTCTAGCCACTTTAGTTTACCGATTTTATTATCGTGTTTTATCGCTAGCTTGATTGCGGAGCAATTTGGTGATAGCGTTTATCATCAACAGGTTCTTAATTATATTGATCCAAAGCGTTATAAAGAAACGTTATAAAAATCTTATGCTATTGAATGCGAAATTAACCTTTAAGGGAAATTGATGGGTTTATACGAAAATTTGAAATTAGCCAGAAGTGAAGAAGATGTAAAAGACATTTATATCAAAGCTCTTGGCCTAAAAGCATATACCAAGGGTTTAATTGATATTCGTACCGATGAAATTTGGTTCGAAGCTAAAGACACTGGTAAACATTCGAGTTATGCAATGTTTACTCAATTACTTCATTATGTCCAAGTTGGGCTGGATACAGGGGACAACTTACCACCATTTTTAGCGGTGATTGATACCGAAAAAGCAGCTCTTATGAAAACGGCAGACGTCTTACCCTTTCTTAAAAAGAAAACGGTAAAATGGGGTAAATCTGCTAGTCAATACACCCCAGAAGCATTAGCCGAAATATCTTCGTATATTGGTACACATTTCGTATCATTTAAAATTTCCACCCATGAAGAAGAATTTATCAACACGGTAGAATTAGCGATCAAATCTGGTGATATTATTCGTACTCAAATCACGCCCGATAATCTCAAGCAAGTATTTGATAAATGGGTTGAGATGATAGCTCGAGAAATAATTGGCGTAGCTGAAGAAGATTATGCACTTCTCTTTTTTGCGGATATTATGCACGATGGCACCGTTTCAACGCATGCCAATTTACCCGCCGAATTATTACATAAAAATGGTGCACCTGTATTTAATCTCAATGGTAAAAACTATGAGCTCGGCAACAAAGAAGGTTATCGCAGATTTTGGGCAATTTATCATAAACCGCCGAAAGCTGAATACCGTGATTATTTACTCGAACGACGCGATAGTCTAATTCCGTTAGATGAACGCAGTTTCAAAGGCGCTTATTATACGCCATTGGCTGTAGTTGATAAGGCTTATGACAAGCTTAACGAAACGTTGGGTAAAAACTGGCAACGTGAATATATCGTGTGGGATATGTGTTGCGGTGTTGGTAATCTTGAAGTAAAACACAGTAATCCACGTAATATTTACATGAGTACACTTGACCAAGCTGATATTGATGTGATGAGAGCTACCAAAACTTGTGTTGCAGCCGAACGATTTCAATATGATTATCTCAATGACGATATAACCGATGATGGCAAAATTGATTATAGTTTAACCAATAAACTACCACAAGGTTTGAGAAAAGCAATTGAAGAGAGTAAAGGTGGTGGTAAGAAAATCTTGGTATTGATAAATCCGCCGTATGCTGAGGCAGCAAATTCACAAGGGAATGCTGGCAAGAGTGATGTTGCAACAACCAAAATTGGTGCATTAATGAATAATACTGACTATGGTTATGCAGCTCGTGAGTTATTTGTGCAATTTGTTGCTCGAATTGCGAAAGAAATCCCGACTGCTGTTTTAGCAATGTTTAGTACATTAAAATACGTAAATGCTTCTAATTTTGCAGGGTTTAGACACAATTGGAATGCAAAATATTTAGATGGTTTTATTGTTCACAGTAAAGCATTTGATGGGCTAAAAGGTAATTTTCCGATAGGGTTTTTGATTTGGCAAACTAATCAGAGTAAAAAAGTATCAATTACAGAAATTGTTGTTGGAACATTAGATAAAAATGCTAATGCAATTGGAGATAAGAGATTCTACAATTTACCTAGTACATTATTTTTAAGCGAGTGGATTAACAGAGTACGTTCTAATAATGAAGATGCACTGCCATTAAAAAATTCAATTTCGCCTGCAACTAGCTCTAAAGATGTAAGAGGTAAAAAATGGGCTGATGGGGCAATAGGTAGCTTGATGTGCAAAGGTAATGATTTACAAAATTCATCTACTTCTACGGCGTTATTTTCTTCTGGGTATTGTAGTGCTGGTGCGTGTTTTGTTACACCAGAAAACCTATGGCAAGCTGCAATTGTTTTTGCTGTGCGCCGCCTAATCAAACCAACATGGATAAATGATCGAGATCAATTTTTGCAACCGACATGCGAGTTACCAGACGAATTCAAAAATGATTGTCTAATTTGGATGCTCTTTAGCGGTAGCAATCTAACTGCTAGTGCTAACGATCTCGAGTGGAACAACCAAAAATGGTCGATTGTTAATCATTTTATTCCATATACAGAATCTGAAGTCAATAGTCCAGAGCGTTTTGAATCGGATTTCATGGTGCAGTATCTTGCTGACAAGACATTATCCGCTGAATCAATTGCTGTCCTTGATGCTGGACGTGAATTATGGCGGGCCTACTTTTCACACACTGATGTGCGTAGTGTCCGTGATGAATATAAACTTAATCGTGCCGATGTCGGTTGGTATCAAATCCGCAATGCGTTAAAAAAACGCAACGAGTCTGGGGATGCGCAACCTGTATATTTTTCAGTATTTGAATCTGCATACGCTACACTTAGTGATAAACTCCGCCCATTGGTGTATGAGTATGGTTTTTTAAAGTTATGATGATTTTAATTAACTTAAATAATATGATTTGTGAGATTACAGGATGAATAAAGTTCAACATGAATATTCTGCAATGGCAAAGACCTTGCATTGGTTAACTGCGATTTTAATTTTAGGGCAGTATTTGATCGGGATTACGATAGATTATACTGAGTGGAAATCGCTGCATTTTCAAATTGGTTACATCATTACTCTTTTGGTACTTTGGCGAATTATTTGGCGGGTAACCCACTCTTATCCTGAACTAGATGCACAGATTCAAGGTCATGGTAGGTGGTTAGCTCATGCTGGTCATTATCTTTTGTATTTTCTAATGGTGATGGTTTTAGTTTCAGGGTTTTTACGTTTGATCAGTAAAGGTGAACCATTAAATGTATTGGGTTTTAATTTTGCGCCATTCATGCACGAGATGTCGAAATCTGAAAGAACACCATATAAATTAGCCCATGAATATTTGGCGCATGTGTTTATTTTTGTAATTGCGCTACATGTATTAGCTGCATTGGCACATCAATTTTTAAATAATACTCGGTGCTTAAGTCGAATGCTACCGAAGTCGTTGGCGAAATATATTGAGGGAAAAAATGAATAAGAAGAAAAATAGTTTACTGCGTTCGTTAGCTAATGTAAGTGGCATGACATTGATTTCGCGGGTTTTTGGTTTTGCTCGTGATACGTTAATGGCGGTTTATTTTGGTGCTGGTGCAGCGACTGACGCATTTAATGTGGCATATAAATTACCAAATCTATTACGCAGAGTTTTTGCTGAGGGTGCTTTTTCACAGGCATTTGTCCCCGTGTTGGCGGAGTTTAAAAAAACGAAGGATCACCAAGAAACTAAAGATTTTGTCGCTTCGGTATTTGGAATTATGGCTTTAGTTTTGTTAATTATTACTGTACTTGGAATGGTTTTTGCTTCAGGAGTAATTTGGTTAACTGCTGGTGGCTTTACACATGATCCAGTTAAATTTGCTTTGACCGTCGAGATGTTACGAATTACTTTCCCATATATTCTGTTTATTTCATTAGCTTCCTTGATTGGTGGGGTGCTTAATACGTGGGGACTTTTTTCGATACCGTCTTTTACTCCGACGATTTTAAACATTAGCTTTATAATTTTTATTGTGTTATTCAGTCATTCGTTTAATCCTAGTGTTTTGACTTTAGCTTATGCGACTTTTTTTGGTGGTTTGTTTCAATTGCTGTTTCAATTGCCATTCTTGAAAAAAATTGACATGCTAGTACGGCCCAAATTGGATTGGCACAACCCAGCCGTGTGGAAAGTCATCCGTTTAATGGGACCTGCGATTTTTGCGGTATCAATTGCACAAATAAGCATGGTAATTAATACCATTTACGCTTCTTTTTTACCTAATGGTAGTATCTCATGGATGTATTACGCTGATCGCTTGATGGAGTTTCCAACTGGAGTGTTAGGTGTAGCTCTGGGAACAATTTTATTGCCGAGTTTGTCTAAAAATGCAGGTAAAGCGAATCGTGAAGATTTTTCAAAAATTTTGGACTGGGGAATTCGTTTATGCCTGCTGTTAGCATTGCCAGCGACAGTTGGTCTTGGATTATTGGCCAAACAATTGACGATGACTTTATTTATGCACGGTAAATTTACGTTGCATGATGCAACAATGACTAGCTATGCATTAATTGCGTATTCAATTGGTTTAATGGGGCTTATTTTGGTTAAGGTTTTAGCACCAGGTTTTTATGCTAATCAAGATATTAAAACTCCAGTTAAAATTGCGATTTTTGTGTTGTGTTGTACACAGTTAATGAATTTGGCTTTTATCGGTCCATTAAAACACGCTGGTTTATCATTGTCAATTGGTCTAAGTGCTTGCTTGAATGCTGCATGTTTACGCTATTTTCTAATCAAACGTGGCCTTTATCAGCCACAATCTGGTTGGAAAAGTTTTTTAAGCCGTTTATTTATCGCAGTGATTGTGATGGGTGCTGGAATTGAACTTGCATTGTATGGATTGCCGCTAAATTTTGAAGGTGGCTCACTGATGCGTGTGCTGTCATTGTTAGTCGTAATTGTGGTTGCGGCTATTGCTTATTTTGCTGCATTATTGATGTTAGGCTTTAGAATTCGTGATTTTAGTCATAAAGGCAATATTTAGTTTGCAGCTAGCTATTAGTTATGCTATAATTCACCCCATATTCTTTACGGAAAGGTAATAGTAATGAAACAAAACATTCATCCTTCATATAAAGAAGTCTCAGTTACATGTAGTTGTGGTAATGCATTCGTTACTAAATCAACTTTAGCTAAAGACGCATTGCATATTGAGGTTTGCTCAGTATGTCACCCGTTCTATTCTGGTAAACAACGTTTAGTAGATAGCGCTGGTCGTGTGGATAAATTCCGTCAAAAATACGGTATGTTTGGCCAAAGAACTACTAAGTAAGTCTCGATACTTTGCTTATGTTAAAATGGGTAGCTTTAGAGCTACCTATTTTTATTTCTAGCTAGAGGATTTAAATCTTATGCTCACTTATTCTACCAACAAAAATCCACGGCGCAAAGATCGTCCTTGGCTATTGTTCATAATGGCTTTAATTTGGATTGCTGGAGTTACATTCTTTCATGCCCCGTGGGAGCCTTATGAGCCTTACGTAGTGGCAATTGTAAAAAGTATTATTACGACTAATTCATGGCTTGTTCCTTATCTTACCCCAAGTGCACCATATCTTGATCTCCAGCCATTTTATTTTTGGTTGTTTGCATTAATAATCAAAGCATTCAGTTTTAGTGATGTTGCCAATGCGGTACGCTTAATCAATGCATTGATAATTTTTGGCGTCATTGCTGTGATGGGGCAAATTGGTTCTGGACTAAGCGCATTTAGAAATGGCCGCAGTGTTATTATGATTTTGATTAGTTGTGTTGGGTTTATTAATAATGCCTATCAGCTTTCACCAAATATTGTGGTCTTATTTGGTTTTGCTTTGTATTTTTATGCCTTGCAAAAATCGGCTAAAATGCCAGGAATTTCGGCATGGATCCTTTCAGTTGGCTTAATTTTAATTTCATTAAATTTTACTGGTCAATTTATTGTAATTGCTTTGTTGATGTTAATTTTACTACCATTATTTAGCCGAGAATGGAGAAATCAAGAGTATTTGATGTGTGCAGGTAGTGGCGTTGCATTATTCATCTTGTTATTTAGCTCCTATGTTTGGCAGTTAAATAGTATTGATCATGCTTTTTACCTTGAGTGGGAAAGTAAATACATTAATTTTGTGAGTTTTAATCTATCTAGTTATTGGCAAAGTAGTATTTTTCTAGTACAAACGTTGGCTTGGTATTTGATTCCAGCTTGGATTTTGGTGTTTTGGACCTTATATAAGCGTCGTTTGCAAATTGTGCGGGATAAAATTTTACAATTAAGTCTTTTGACTGCCGTCTTGTTAGTGATTTTTGCTATCTTGAGTGGACGCCAAGATGAATCAGTTATATTTCCAATTATTATTCCGTTTGTGTTGTTAGCATCGGTAGAAATTGATTCAATTAAAATTACCATTGTTTCATTGTTGAATTGGTTTTGTATTTTTACCTTCGGTCTTGCTGGTGCATTTATCAGTACTTTATATATTGCTTTAAATTTTGGGCAACCACATGATTTATTTCTTAAAGCCAAATATTATGCACCAAATTATGCGTTTCAGTTTAACGCTTGGCAATTGGCTTTAGCTATTTTGATTACTTTCATTTGGTTGTTTATGATTACGCGGAAACATATTCGTGGACGAGAAATGGTGACCAATTGGGCCAGTGGTACAACCTTTGTTTTGGTTCTTTTTATCTCATTATGTTTACCATGGTTTAATTCAGTGCTTAGTTTTCAAGATGTAGTAAATAGTAGCTTGCCGTATTTGAAATCGAGTAACTGTATTGCTACAAATCAGTCCAATCGTACTCAAAACGCGCTTTGGTATTATTATGCTAATTTGCGTTTGGAACCTGAAGTAAATTTTGTTCAGGGACGTTGTAATCAGGCTTTGATTTCTGTTAAAGCCAAAGATAATATTAGTATTCCTGGTTGGAAAGAAATTTGGAGTAACAAACGTCCAGTAGATTTTAGACGTTATGTTCTACTTGAACGAGAATAATTGCCGTAGCTAAACGTATATTGAATTTCAGGACTTTAGATTTTACTCATTTGCAAGTCACATTATGATTTTGTCCCTAAAATTGGACACTTGTTATAAGTTAGTTATGAGGTAATTGCATTTATAGCACTATTGAGATATATTGTATGCAGTTATAACAATGTGTTATATTTAGATTGTAGTTGGCGTGGCAGCATAATTTCAGTAAAATCAACCTAATATGAGTAATTATTATTAAACTTGTATAGCTAAGTTCGGATTATGCTAACTGTATTTTACGATTGGTTATTCAATTCTGGTTTGCTTATTTTGAATGTAGTTTTGTTCAACTTTAGCGTAAAAGTGTAAATTTTCACTAATTTTAAATCTAAGAAAGTAGTAAGCTATGAATTATGATAACTCTAATGAGTTAACTCTAACAGATCTATTAATGGCTAATAAACATAAGTATCAGCCACCTGTAATTGAAGAACTAGATGTTTCTGCAGTAGTACTTAGTGACCGACGGAGGTATTTATGGTAGTTAATAAATTAACTAGGATGATAAAGTTATTGTGGCTAATTGGCGTAGCTACGTCATTAGTTGCTTGTGGCTCTGGTTCAACTAATCAGAATTCTGGAAATGGTGCTAGCTCAAGTTTAACATTGCAAAGTTATATAAATAGCTTGAGCTATAAGCCCTTGTCAACGAGCAGCGATCTTAAGTTAAATTCAAAGCAGCTATTGCTGACAACTAAGCTTGGCAATCAACAAGTTTTTACTGCATTAGCCCCTGTAACGTTGGCTAGCATTGAGATGAATTATTATACAGATGATCATTGTGGAAATTTAGCTAGTGTAACTACGATTGGTGGTACCGCTACGAGTATTCCTGCAGGAACGTATTCGACAAATGATGTGTCGAATTATAATTTATGTAGTGCTTATCCTAGCGGTTGTGGTGCAGAGTTAAGTGCAGCCCAAGCTGGTAGTTTTAAATCAATTCAATATAAATATAACTATACGAACTTAGCTTCAAGTTCTTCAGTATGTATGTACAATCCAGATAAAGGCTATGAAGCTTTAGCTAATTATTCTGTACCTGCGACACCAAGTGCCTGTAGTTCTGGAAGTTCCTGCGGTTATTCTGAGTCGTATGGTGCACAGATTTTGGGTATTCCTGCGTTATCAAGTGTTACAAGTGGTGCGACGAGTAGCTACGCTTGTCGAGTGACCGGAAGTTTGAGTAATAATATCACCTGTTGGGGAACTGGTCGTGAGGGTCAAATGGGTAATGGTCAAGGTAATGATTCAATCCCATCATCCGTAGTTATGCCAGCTGGTGTAACTAGCTTTACGCAGGTCTCATCGACTGGAGGTACGCTTAGTTGTGGGCTTGCGAATACCGGAGTGGTGTATTGTTGGGGAAATGGCGCTTCTGGTAGAATTGGCAATGGAGCAATTATTAGTGTGAATGTGCCAACTTCAGTAACAATGCCAAATGGAGTTGAGAGTTTTAGTTCCGTCTCGACGAATGGTAGCTTTAGTTGCGCAATCGCTGATAACGGTAAAGTTTATTGTTGGGGAACTGGCACTGGTGGTCAAATTGGTAATGGTGCCTCTAGTAATATTAATGTGCCAACCTCAGTGATAATGCCCAATGGAGTTGAGAGTTTTAGTTCAATCTCGACTAATGCTAGCTTTAGTTGCGCAATCGCCAATACTGGTAAAGTCTACTGTTGGGGCCTTGGTAACAATGGTCAGATCGGTAATGGAGCAAATAATAGCGTTAATGTGCCAACCTCAGTCACGATGCCCGAGGGTGTAACTAGTTTTAGTTCAATCTCGACTAATGCTAGCTTTAGTTGTGGGATTGCCAATACTGGTAAAGTCTATTGTTGGGGAACTGCTACTCTTGGTAAAATTGGCAATGGTAGCAGTACTAGTATTGTCAATGTGCCAACCTCAGTCACGATGCCCGAGGGTGTTGCGAGTTTTAGTTCAGTCTCGACTAACAGTAGCTTTAGTTGTGGATTAGCTAATACCGGTAAAGTCTATTGTTGGGGTGAGGGTAGTACTGGTGAGATTGGCAATGGAGCTAACGCTGACGTTACTGTCCCAACCTCTGTGACGATGCCAAGTGGTGTAACGAGTTTTAGTTCAGTTTTAACCAATACCTCATTTAGTTGTGCGATAGCTGCGAGTGGTGCTAATGCTGGTCGCACCTATTGTTGGGGAGCTGGTACCAGTGGTCAAATTGGTAATGGAGCAGATAGTGATGTAAATGTGCCGACTTCAGTCACCATGCCGGCTGGTGTAGAGAGTTTTAGTTCTGTCTCGACTAATAGTAGCTTTAGTTGTGGATTAGCTAATACCGGTAAAGTCTATTGTTGGGGAAATGGGTCAAGTGGTCAAATTGGTAATGGAACTACTAGCTTTGTTAATGTACCAACAGCGGTTACAATACCCAATGGTGTTGAAAGTTTTAATTACGTCATGGCTCTTAACTCTAACTTTGCTTGTGCCAGTGCGAATAATAATAAGCTTTACTGCTGGGGAAGCAATACAAACAGCGTTTTGGGGCGCGGGGATCAATATTATAATACCTCAACCAATCTTGTTATGCCAGCTGGAGTGAATAGCTTTAATCAAGTTTCCACAGCAAAATCTAGTAGTTGCGCGATTGCTAATACTGGTAAAGTATATTGTTGGGGAGCTGGTACTAATGGTGAAATTGGTAACGGCACTAATGCTGGTACTAATTTACCAACCCAAGTCACCATGCCAGACGGCGTAACTAGTTTTAGTACGGTGTCAACGACTGGTGCAAATAGCTTTAGTTGTGCACTTGCGAATAACGGTAAAATTTATTGCTGGGGATATGGTGCTAATGGTCAAATTGGTGATGGCGATATCTTAAATGTAAGTGTGCCAACTGCGGTAACCATTCCTAATGGTGTAACGAGTTTTAGTTCAATAGCAACAGGGACGAATTTTAGTTGTGCTATTGCGAACACTGGTAAAGTCTATTGTTGGGGTCTTGGTACTAGTGGTCAAATTGGTAATGGGGCTAGTGTAAGTGTAAAGGTACCGACTGTTGTGACGATGCCAGCAGGTGTAACTAGTTTTAGAACGCTTGCGATTGCTAGCAGTGGTTCAGTGAGCTGCGCTATTGCTAACACTGGGGTTGTCTACTGTTGGGGTCTTGGTGCTAGTGGTCAAATTGGTAATGGGGCTGGTGTAAATGTAAATATTCCGACGGCAGTAACTATGCCAGCTGGTGTGACGAGTTTTAGTTCGGTTTGGGTTAGCTCAAGGACTATCTGTGCTTTAGCTAATACTGGAACAATCTATTGTTGGGGAGGGGGTAGCAATGGTGAAATTGGTAATGGAGCAAGTAGTAATGTTAATGTTCCTACTGCAGTCACCATGCCTAGCGGTGTAACTAGCTTTGGTTATGTTTCGATTAGCTCTGGGTCTAGTGCTGGATTTAGTTGTGCGATAGCTGCGAGTGGTGCTAATGCTGGTAGTACTTATTGTTGGGGAGCAGGTACTAGTGGTCAAATTGGTAATGGAGCAAGTATTAATGTCAATGTTCCTACCGCCGTCACCATGCCTAGTGGTGTAACTAGCTTTGGTTATGTTTCAACTAATAGTTCTGGATCTGGTACTACTGGATTTAGTTGCGCTATTGCTGCGAGTGGCACTAATGCGGGTAGCACCTATTGTTGGGGTCTTGGTACTTTTGGTCAAATTGGTAATGGTGCCAATAATAATGTGAATGTGCCAACCTTAGTGCAGTAAGTTTAGAGCGGCTATGTTTTTAGCAGTGTTTTAGTTCTGATTAAAATGGCTTACCAGTTTTATTGGTAAGCCATTTTTTATGGGGTTAAATTATGTTGAATATTGTTAATGTATCAAATTGGTTGTCTGTTAGCTTTGGTGACCAAACGTATTATTCACCTAATACTGATCTGATTTCTCTATTGGAGAATTATCATAAAACTGAATTTTGGCAGACTACTTATATCGAATTTGCTTGTGTAGTTATTAATAATGTATCAGGTGATATTAAATTGGTACGTGATCATTTTGGTTGTGAGCCGTTTTTTTATTATTTAACTCCGTGGAGGCTTTATTTTGCTTCTTCATTAGCCGAGTTGATTCCTGTCTTGAAACAAGATGGTATAGTTGTTAGCGTTAATGAAGTAGAGCTAAGATATATGCTTTGGATTGGTAAAATGTTAAGTCATCCAACTGAAGTACATGAAAATACACTTTATAACGGTATTAAGCGTGTTAAGCCTAATCATTTGGTCACAATTTCAAAAGATAAAATAACTCAAACTCAATATTGGAATTTGTCTAATCGGTGTGATGAGGTTATTTATTATAAAAATGAAGATGAGTATTTGGAACATTTTATTGAGTTATTGCATGAAGGAATTCGGTTACAAATTGGTGATGAAACTAAGATCGCTGCAGAGTGTAGTGGTGGCTTGGATTCTTCAAGTATTATTTTAGCCGCACATTCTTTGGGTAAATCTTTAACGCTGTACACTCATCTTGATGGTGAGTATGACCCAAAATCTAAGCGAATACGCGAAAGTTATTTTGTTGAGCAATTAGTTCAAAAATATAGTTTTAAGCAAAGTAATATTGATGCAGATGATTTTAACTTAACTCAAGTATTTGATAAAGTTACTGATGTTCTTGCTGGTCAGTTACAAAGTATTTTCCCGATTGGTGCAAATATTATTCATGCAAAAGTAGCTGCTGATAAATCCAAGATATTGCTTTCTGGATTTGGTGGTGATGAGTGTGTGTCTGGTCATGCTTACTTATCAGTATTTTTACCACAATTACTTAAGGATGGTGAGTATAGAAAAGCTTGGCAAGAGTATCATAGATATTATACAGTTAATAATTTATTAAAACCATCAGTAATAACTCAAGCTAAAACATGGTTACGTGCACAATTTCCTGATGTCGCTGAAAAATTTGCTATGCGAAATTATCAACAAAGAAAGCAGAACTTTACTAAGTTAGGCTTTGATTTACCTGAGTATGCAGCTAGAGCCAGCTCCGTCTCTGAATTTGAAAGTCGTCAGCTTATTGGTATTGATAATAATCATATGAGTTATCGGATTGAAGATAGTGCTTTGATTGCACGACATTATGGTTTTAAGTATAAATACCCATTGTTGTATCCTAAATTGGTCGAATTTTGTAATCGCTTACCATTGCATATGAAACGTCAAGATGGTTTATCTAGAATTATGCTTCGTAGATACTTAATGCAGGCTGGAATGCCTGAGTTCGTTTCTAAGCCGATTGCCAAATTTGATGGCAGTATAATGGGGTCTACAATTGCAAAGATGAAAAAGACTTATCCACGCTGTTTTGAAAAGCAGCTTTATTCGCGATTGGATTATAGTGAAATCCTGCAACAAATTTCAAACTCTGAGCCAAGTTTGTCAGACAATATTAAGTTGTATCAAGATTTGGCCGTGTTGGGATTGAATCAATATTTAGCAAAATGATATAATTGCGTTTTATTTGCGGATAACTCATTTGGTTAGTAGCTATAATTATCAATAAATCAAGGTACTCAATAATTTAGTGTTTCTGGGTATATATCTACCACCGTTTTAAGGTTAAAAATAAATTGCAACAAGGGTTAATTACTGATTTTGACAAAGTTTGTGCTTTTGGTGAGAGTATTAATTTAGTTATAGGTGCGATAATCCCTCCAGATATCACTAAAACTTATTGGTGTGATGCAAGCCAATTTTATATTGAAATACCTAAAGTTGCTAAATATCATTTAGTGATTACGGATAATACTTTATTCATTGAACCACATCCTACATTAAACAATTTATACCCAATTAATACTTGGCTCTATGGAACGGTTTTCGCATATTTGTTGCAAATACGTGGTTATTTGGTACTGCATGGATCGGCGGTTATGGTGAATGATAAAGCGGTGATTTTTAGTGGAGGTTCTGGTGCGGGTAAATCTACAACCGCAGCGGCAATGGTAGCTAGAGGACATTCTTTAATTACTGATGATGTTGTGGCTCTTTGTTATAATACAGCTGGGGATTTGGTTGTGGTACCAGGTCCACAACGAGTTAAATTGTGGGACGATGCGCTAATTAAGTTTGGAATCTCTTTAGATGATTTACCACAAGTTACTAACAAATTTAATAAGTATGAGTTAGAAATTGAGAATTATCAATCTGAACCTGTTGTTGTTGCCAATTTCTTTGAGCTTAATCATAGTGAAGATTGTCAAAAAATTAATTTTGTTCAACAAATTGGGCATAGTAAAATTTCCACCTTGATAAAAAATACCTATCGTTATGAAATGTTACGTTCAATGGGAAAAATACCACAACATTTCAAGCAAGTTGTTAAACTTGCATCTTCGATTAATGTTTATAGTGTAACCCGTCCGCAAAATCAATATTTATTAGATGAGTTGTTATTGACCATTAGTCAACAATTATAAACTTTTGAAAGTATATCGTAATGAATTTAACTTTGGAATCTATTGTACAAAGAATTAATTTTGATGTTGCTGAAACTGAATTTGAAGGCAATATTGTATTAATGCATATTGAAAATGGCAAGTATTATAATCTAAATGCAACTAGTTCTGATTTGTGGCGTTGGTTGGAAGAAAAAACTTTAGTTACTGATTTAGTTGCTAAATTATGTGCTAAATATGACTGCAGTCATAATCTAGCAAAGCAGGACGTATTCTTGTTTTTGCAGCATCTATTTGATATTAATTTATTGTATGTAAATTCAATATAAACTATACCATGTTGAAATTTTTATGGCAGGTTAGTTGGAAACAAAAAATATTATTATTAGTAATTTTATTCTTGCTGTGTATCATGCGAATTGTAATCCTGGTTATTCCATTTCGCCATTATTTCAAGGTATTATTGCGACCTAATCCCAAACTTAATTTTATAATGACGCCTAAAAAATTTGGTTATGCTCGTGCAATTGGTCGTTTAACCAAAATTATGGCAACATGCACTATCTGGGAATCTAAATGCTTGGTTCAAGGGCTTACTGTGCGATTATTATTAAGGTTGTTACATATCCCGAACATCTTTTATTTAGGAGTTGGCAAAGATGAGGCACAACAATTTACAGCACATGCTTGGATAAGTTGCCAGAATCTAACAGTTATTGGAGGAGAGGATAGTTTTTGTAAGTTTAAGATTATTTCACAGTTTGAAGATAATTGACTCTACTCTTTTATAGGTTACATATGCAAATTTTGTCGTTTTTTTTACGCCTATATAAATTCAATCCCAAACAAATCACCTTTGCATGCCTAATGATGGTAGTTCTGAGTTTTTTTGAAGGCGTGAGCCTGATAGCAATTATTCCAATAATAAGCTTAACTGGTCTATATCATAAAACTCAATCATTTGCGATAATACGTGTGATTAGTAAGCTTGGCTTATCTAATTTAACTCTGGTTAGTGCTTTAGGTTTGTTTATTTTGCTTGTATCTTTAACTGCATTAATCAAGCGTAAACAAATTATCACCAATTCTATTATTCAGCAAAAATTTAATACTCATTTAAATAGCGAACTTTACAAACTATTGGCAGCTACTACATGGAGCTTTTGGTTAGATAAGACTCGTTCGGATATTAATCATATAGTGAATAATGAAATTTCTCGTGTCAGCATGGGCTGTTATTTTCTTTTTCAATTAGTTAGTTCTTTATTAATTTTAATGGTTTACGTTATATTATCAATTTGCATTGCGCCAACGCTAACGGTGATGATAATTATAGGTGGTGGCTTATTATTTAAATTTATGTTTTCTTTAGCTCATAAATCACGTAAAGCTGGCATGGCGATTTCAAGCTATAGCAGACAACAATTTTTAACTCTTAGTGAACATCTTAATGGAATGAAAGAGGTCAAGACTTATGGAATGGAGCATACGCAACTGAATTATTTAATCGGGTTACGACATGAGATTGAGGCCAGACAGTTAGAGTTTACGTCTTTGCAAAGTAAGCTTGATATGAGCTATACTATTGTGGCAGCTTTTTTTATTAGCGCAGTATTTTATGTTTCAATTAGTTGGCTACATTTGGATTTGGCTAGCTTGGCTTTGATGGTGGCAATTTTTGCCCGCTTATGGCCACGTATTTCAGGGTTACAAAATTCATTGCATGCTGTAAGTATTGCCTTGCCTGCATTTAATAGTATTACTATGTTAGAACATGAAGCTAAAGCTAACTTGCAAATAATCGAGCCAGCTGAAAATGAGTCTGTAAATATATCCTTGGATTCGTTAAAGATTATTCAATTTGAGAACATGAGTTTTGCTTACAAGATGGGTGGTAAATTAATCTTCAAAAATATTAATTTTACAATTAAACAAGGTGAATTCATCGGTTGTGTTGGTTCATCAGGAAGCGGTAAAAGTACTTTTGCAGATTTGCTCATGGGATTAAGTAGTCCCAGTAGTGGCAGAATTTTAATTAATAGTTATGATTTGCAGCAAATAAAAGTACAGTATCAACATTTGATCAGCTATGTTCCACAGGATATATTTTTATTTAACGCTAGTATTCGTGATAATTTATTATGGGCAGCGCCAGATTCCAATGAAAATGAAGTATGGGAAGTATTAAAATTAGTTCAGCTTCATCAGATGGTAATTAATTTACCTTTGCAATTAGATAGTTTGGTAGGTGATCGTGGAACTAGATTGTCAGGTGGTGAAAGACAACGTTTGGTGTTAGCTCGCGCATTACTTCGTAAACCACAATTATTAATCCTAGATGAAGCAACTAGTGCATTGGATGAACAGAATGAAAATCTAATTCAGCAAGCTCTCGAGCAATTAAAAGGTAAAATGACAGTGCTTGTGATTGCACATCGTTTAGCAACCATAGCCAACGCTGATAAAATTATTAAAATAGACTCTGGGGTACTTCAGGTTATTAGATGTTAGCATTTACAACTTATAATTTGCGCGTAAAGAAATATTTGACAACCAATAACGGGTATATTAAATAATATCCCCATGAACAATTACGCGGCATAGTTACGTATGGAAATATTTTATCAATTTTGAATAAGTCATTGAATATTGCTTTCAGTCTTTGCCCTGGCAGTGCTAAATAAATCAAATAAATCCGATAATAAAAGAACATTTTATTAAAAACACCATGTCCTGCGGTGAATTCATAGTCGTTCAGGATAAATTCTCGAGAAATACGTGCTAAACGTAATCCAGCAGGATTGTGGTGATCCAAGATTTGATCGCCATAGTCATTTCTATATTTATAAATATCACTTAACAGCCATAGAGTTTGCCACACGACTTTCTCGGCGTTAAGGCTTATTGCCAGGGCATAGACTTTTTGAATGGAGCACTCTCCTGATTTGAGATATAAATAAATATCATGTAACCAGCGTAAGCGTGTCCAGGCATGAATTGACGCATGAAACATTAAATAGAGCACATGGTATTCATCGTTGAGGGTAATTAATGGTTGGTTCTGAACTAATATGGTTTTATAAGTAGTTGCAGAATTAGCAAAAAATTTAGTACCAAAATACTCTAAACGAAAATGTAATTCAATTTCCACCTTGCGTTCTGGATGAAAGAAGCCAATATCATGGTTATTGATGAAATAATAATCACGTTTGAATCCTGTCAAGTTAAAGTTTGGTCGCTCAATTTTATATCCTTTACTCAATAGAATTTGTATTGCTTGATTTAAGTCATTTAGATTTACAAGTATATCAATGTCTTTTGCTTGACGTTTAGTTGCACCACCATATAGCAATGCAGAAATTGGAATACCTTTCACAATTGAATAGGTTATATCTGCATCGTTAAAGGCGCGTATAATTCTAATTGATTCTGCTACCATGGATAATGATGCGAGATTACTGCGTAAACTGTATTGTTTGAGATGAGCTAAAAAATTTGATGGAATCGGTAAGGTTGGTGCTGCTAAAAAAGCCGTATAAGTTTGTCCAATTATTCGATGACGAATAATTAATTTTAGTAGATAGTCCCAATTAATTATTTCTACTTTTGTTGGTAAAGATGAAGCAGTTAAGTTATTATTTAAAATATCTATAATGATTTTAAGTTCAGGGCTTAAGGTTTTTGATTTATTTACAATTGTACTGAAGTCATTATTAAGTTTTCTCATTTGCTTGGATCTGAACTGTTTTAGTTTACGTTAAATATATAATTTTGAGAATAGCCGCAATTAAAATTATTTACACAATTGCGTGACCAATTTTTTGCTGTATTATAATAACCAATTCGTTCGCCAAACCATTTTGGATTGGTCATGCAACTACTATTAATTACGTTATTATTTTCAGTGATAATTACATAGCGCATGCTACGCGTGTTACTGTATTCGTAAACACATCCGTTGCCAAGTGAAGACATATAGTTTGAGCATAACATTAAATTTGAAGTGCTTGTGGTGGTGTAGTTTCCAACAGATAGTGCAGATCTCCCGTTCATTGGATAACTTGCGTTTATGTTTGAGCACGAAGAGTCAGCATAATAGTAGATGGTAATATTCTTAATTGGTAGATAGTTGCTAATTTTCATTGTCAATTGTGATTGTTCTAAATTGCTTTCAGGTTCTACATTGGGTTTAAATGGTGCATTGTAGGAAAGTAAATTTACATAGTTTTGCAATGTCTCATCAGGTGTTGGAGTAGGTGTTGGAGTAGGTGTTGGAGTAGGTGTTGGAGTAGGTGTTGGGTCGACTACAGCAACAATTAATGGTTGAAGAGCTTGATTAATTCCTGTGTTACTAGAAATGTTTCCTGTAACTTCAAAGATCGCGTTAACGGAACTGTGCGTAGATACACTTATATTAATATTGCATGAACCATTACCTGTTATTATACACGGTGTTGGGGTTGTGATAACTGTTGGTAAAATTTCTTCACCTAGCTGATCTATATGGTTCCGCCTCGCAGACTTTAAGCCATTAGCCACGGAGTATGTAACAGTATAAACAGTTTTGCTTTGACTTTCTGGGCTTTGAATTATAATTGTAGAACTAATTGTGTGGTTTGGCGTAAGAGTCTGTGGAGTTGTACTATAGTTAGCAACTGCACCATTAGATAATAAAGTTGTTGTATTACCTGGCATTGGTGTCGCAGTTGGTATAGGTGTAGGATTCGAATGTGTGCTTGAGTTATTACTTCCTCCTCCACCGCATGCGGCAATAGTGAAAACCAAGAAATAGCTGAATATTAAATTAATTTTTTTCATTAGTTTATGCTTTAGTAATTATTATATAATGAGTTATGCAGTCAAATCAGATTATATAGCATAGAATTTCTGGTTTCTATACTTGAATCTAAATGCCAATGCTTAGCATTTACTTGTTTAACTCCAAGGAAAATTTCATCTAATTTAACATTGCCATTAACTTGGAATGATGAATCAATTGAACATAAATTAATGATTCGCCATTTAATTTCTTAAGTGCTTATGAAATAAGCGGTTATTTTTTAATGATACCACTGCGTTTAGAAACTTATATCCTACGCGAGTCCTCACTTTATTTATGCTTGAATTAAATGTTCAAGCTGAGACATTCTCTCT